>Ga0105049_10000140_pt1 | contig 70574 bp, 58 predicted proteins | sample MAT06_FD_78087 | JGI IMG/M metagenome (GOLD analysis project Ga0105049, IMG submission 78087) | Freshwater microbial communities from Lake Fryxell liftoff mats and glacier meltwater in Antarctica - MAT-06 | ecosystem: Environmental > Aquatic > Freshwater > Ice > Liftoff microbial mat | place...
GAAATCCCGTCGGTATGTTCGTCGAGATCAAGCGCAAGACCACGGGCGCGCACCACTTCCAGCATCGCAGCGAATTCATCAGGCTGCGCAACCATCCGCCGCCGCGCCCACTCTTCCGCCGCCAGCCGCAGCGCCTTGTCGGGCGCCAGCAGCGCCAACGCCGCACGGCCATTGGCAGTGGTGGTCAGCGGAAACACCTCGCCCACGGCAGAGACGGCGCGCAGGCGGTGGGTGCCCGGCACCTGATCCAGAAAGATCATTCCCGCCCCGCGCAGCACCGACAGATCGACGGTTTCGCCCAGTTGCTGCGACAGTTCCGACAGGGTCAGGCGGCATTCCTCGACGATGGAATAGCGCGTCACCTCGGCCAGCGCGCTGATCTCGGGGCCAAGCCGGATGCTGCCCCCGGCCGCCGACGCAATCACCAGCCGCTCCTCCTGCAACGCCGCCACGATGCGCTGCACGGTCGAACGCGGCAGGCCGACCTTTTCGGCGATCTGCCCCAGTGACATCCCGGAGGTATCATCCCTGAGCGCCCGCAACACGGCGGCGGCACGGGCGATGACCTGGATCCCGGCGTTGCGTTCGTAGGGGATTTCTGTCATCGCTCCACTCTGACAATTTGCCTCCTGCTTGTGCCACGAAATTGACAGGATGATACAGGTGGATTGTGGGGGTATCGGTCGTGAGGGGGGGCGGCAAAGGAGTTTCGGTCTTGCTGCAACATGCTACACTCCCATCATGCCCACGCTCTGCCGCGACTGCCTCTCCCAATTCGCCACCGGTTCCTCCCCGGACCTGAAGCGCTGCCCCGCCTGCCGTTCGCCGCGCCTCATCAGCCATCCTGAGATGGACACCCTTTCCGTCGCTCACATGGATTGCGACGCCTTCTATGCCTCGGTCGAAAAGCGCGACAATCCGGCCCTGCGCGATCAGCCGGTGATTGTCGGCGGTGGCACGCGGGGGGTGGTGTCGACCTGTTGCTACATTGCGCGGATCAAGGGGGTGCGCTCGGCGATGCCGATGTTTCAGGCGCTCAAACTCTGCCCCGAGGCGGTGGTGGTGCGGCCACGGATGGAGGCCTATGTCGCCGCCTCGCGCCAGATCCGCGCCATGATGGAGGAACTGACCCCGGCGATCGAGCCGCTGAGTCTGGATGAGGCGTTCCTGGATCTGACCGGGACCGCGCGGCTGCATGGCGCGCCGCCTGCGGTGCTGCTGGCGCGGCTGGTCCGGCGGATGGAGGTGGAACTGGGGCTGACCGGCTCGGTCGGCCTGTCGCACAACAAATTCCTCGCCAAGATCGCGTCAGATCTTGATAAACCGCGCGGCTTTTCGGTGATTGGTGCCGCCGAAACCGCCGATTTCCTGCGCGGCAAGCCGGTGCGGCTGATCTGGGGTGTCGGGGCTGCCACCCAAAGCCATCTGGAGGCGCAGGGCATCCGCACCTTTGACGACCTGCTGCGGTGGGAGCGCAAGGATCTGGGCGCACGGTTCGGCGCCATGGGCGAGCGGCTGTGGCATCTGGCGCGCGGGCTGGACCATCGCCGGGTGTCGGCGCATGAACCGGTCAAGTCGATCTCCATGGAAACCACGTTTTTTGAGGATACGTCCGACCCGGATCTGCTGGATGGCCATATCTGGCGGCTGGCCGAACAGGTGGCAGACCGCGCCAAGGCGAAGGATCTGGCCGGGCGCACCGTGACGCTGAAGCTGAAACGCGCGAACTTCACCTCGATAACCCGCCGCCACACCCTTCCTGATCCCACCCAGATCGCCGACCGCATCTACCGCACCGCGCGCGATCTGTTCGACGCTGTCCCCCATACCGCCCCCTACCGCCTGATCGGCACCGGCATCTCCGACCTTGCCCCCGCGACCGAGGCCGACCTGAGTGCCGACCTTCTCGACCCAGGTGCCGCCAACCGCACCAAAGCCGAACGCGCCGCCGATGCCATTCGCGCAAAGTTCGGGGCCGAGGCGATCGTCAAGGGCCGCGCCCTGCGGTAGGTCGGGGTACACCCCGACTCCCCGGCGCACATCGCAAAACCACCGACAGACGGGATTCCAATGGCGCTGCACGAGGGTGGCATGGTGTCGTTCGTCCGCTCCGACCATGTCGGGCGACCGGTGCTCGCGACGAATGCGGCGGGGGAGAAGGTGCGGAGTGCGGGCTGCTTCCCGTTTTGCGGCGTGCGGGTCTCCACCGGCACCCCGTTCACTGCGCGGTTTCCCGGCCAGTGGTTCAAAAGCGAAAACGACTTGCAACAGAACGGGATGCGGGAATACGGTCCGGCCACGAGGCGGTATCCGCAAGGCGATCCGCTGGGGCTGGTCGATGGGGTTGGTCAGTGGGGCTGGTCGGTGGGGCTGGTCGGTGGGGCTGGTCGATGGGGCGGATGCTTATGGTCAGGCGCACCACGCGCCCGACATTCTTCTGGGCCAAACCGGCGAATGTCCAATTTGCGCAGCCTTGGGTCGGTTATACCCCGACGCTGCTACCTGCGGTGGCTCCGGAGCGCCTGCGCCGCGCGTTGTGGCCGGGGTGAGGACGGGGTGAGGGCGGGAGTCGGGGTATACCCCGACCTACGCCACGAGATGCCACGATCTGGCCCTACCCGCCCCCTTCATCTGGCCCTAACCCGCCTCACCCAATCCCCCTATCCTGCGGCCAGCAAAAAGGATGCACCGCCATGAAAATGACCACCGAGGAAGCCTTCGTCAAAGTGCTGCAACTCCATGGCATCGAACATGCCTTCGGCATCATCGGATCGGCCTTCATGCCGATCTCGGATATCTTCCCCAAGGCGGGCATCACCTTCTGGGACGTGGCGCATGAATGCAACGGCGGCTATATGGCCGACGGCTACACCCGTTCTTCCGGCAAGATGGCGATGATCATTGCGCAGAACGGGCCGGGCATCACCAACTTCGTCACTGCCGTAAAGACCGCCTATTGGAACCACACGCCGATGCTGCTGGTGACGCCGCAGGCCGCCAACAAGACCATCGGCATGGGCGGCTTTCAGGAAGTGGAGCAGATGGCGACCTTTCAGGACATGGTCGCCTATCAGGAGGAGGTGCGCGACCCTTCGCGCATTGCCGAGGTGCTGAACCGCGTCATCACCAAAGCCCGCCGCCTGTCCGCCCCCTGCCAGATCAACGTACCGCGCGATTACTGGACGCAAGTGATCGACATCACCCTGCCCGCGATTGTCGAGTTTGAACGTCCCACCGGCGGCACTGGCGCGATCAAAGCCGCCGCTCAACTGCTCGCCAACGCCAGATTCCCGGTCATCCTCAACGGCGCAGGCGTGGTGCTGTCGGGCGCCATCCAAGCCTCTGCCGCCTTGGCCGAACGCCTGACCGCCCCGGTCGCCTGCAACTATCAGCACAACGACGCCTTCCCCGGCAGCCACCCGCTGTCGGTCGGGCCGCTAGGTTACAACGGCTCCAAGGCCGCGATGGCTCTGATTGCCAAGGCCGATGTGGTTCTCGCCCTGGGCACCCGCCTCAACCCCTTCTCCACCCTTCCGGGCTACGGCCTCGACTACTGGCCGAAAGAGGCGCAACTCATTCAGGTCGACATCAACCCCGACCGCATCGGCCTGACAAAGCCGGTCTCCGTCGGCATCGTCGGCGATGCCAAATCCGTCGCGCAATCCATCCTTGCTGCCCTTCCCGCGATGGCCCCAAACAAGGATCGTCACGCCCTGATCGCCCAGACCAAATCGGCATGGGCGCAGGAACTGACCTCAATGGACCATGAACAGGACGACACCGGCACAAGCTGGAACGAACGCGCCCGGACCCGCCAACCCGACCTTATGTCGCCCCGCATGGCGTGGCGCGCCATCACGGCGGCCCTGCCGCGAGAGGCGATCATATCGTCAGACATCGGCAACAACTGTGCCATCGGCAACGCCTATCCAACGTTCGAGGCGGGCCGCAAATACCTCGCCCCCGGCCTGTTCGGTCCCTGCGGCTACGGCTTTCCGTCGATCGTCGGGGCCAAGATTGCCAATCCCACAACACCGGTGGTCGGCTTTGCCGGTGACGGCGCATTCGGCATTTCGATGAATGATATGGTCTCCGTGGGCCGCGACGACTGGCCCGCCATCACCATGGTGATTTTTCGCAATTTTCAGTGGGGCGCGGAAAAGCGCAACACTACGCTGTGGTATGCCGACAATTTTGTTGGCACCGAACTGGATGGGCAGGTCAGCTATGCCGGCATAGCGCAGGCCTGCGGGCTGATCGGCAAGCAGGTAACCTCCATGCAGGGCCTGACCGACGCGCTGGCAGAAGCGGTCAAGGCGCAGGCGGCGGGCAAGACCACCTTTCTGGAGGTGATCCTCAATCAGGAACTGGGCGAGCCATTCCGCCGCGATGCGATGAAAGCGCCGGTTGCGGTGGCGGGGATCAATCCTGCCGACATGCGACCGCAGGCGCGCGCCTGATGAGCCATGATCTGGCCATCGTCGGCGCGGGCATTCTGGGCCTTGCCCACGCGCTGGCCGCAACCCGGCGCGGCCTGCGCACCATCGTCATCGACCGCGAAACCCATGCTATCGGTGCATCGGTCCGCAACTTCGGCTTCATCACCGTCACCGGCCAGCAAGCGGGCGACTGCTGGCGGCGAGCGATGCGCTCACGCGATGTCTGGGCCGAATTGGCCCCCCAGGCGGGCATCCGGGTCGAACATCAGGGCACCCTGATCCCCGCCCAACGCCCCGAGGCGATGGCGGTACTGGAGGCCTTTGCCCGGACCGATATGGGCAAGGACTGCCACCTGCTGACCGCGAAAACCCTCACAGATCAACACGGCGCGATCCTTGCCAACCGCGACTGGCAGGGAGCGCTGTGGTCCCCGCACGAAATCCGCGTCGAAAGCCGCCACGCCATCCCAAAACTGGCGGCATGGCTGGAAACCAAAGGCGTCACCTTCCACCGCGCCACATTGGTCACCGCCATAGAACCGGGCCGCATCACCACCACATCGGGCGCAATCGAAGCGGACTCCATCATCGCCTGCCCCGGCGATGACCTCCTGACCCTGTTTCCCGACCGCATCGCCGCCATGGGTATTTCCCGCTGTCGCCTAAACATGATGAAAATCATGCCCGCCAATGGCTTCAGATTGCCCGGTGCCGTGATGTCCGACCTCAGCCTGATCCGCTATCTCGGCTGGTCCGAACTGCCCGAAGCTGCCGCTCTGAAGGCCCGCCTGATGAACGAACAACCCGATCATCTGGCCCAAGGCATCCATCTTATCGTGGTGCAGGGGGCGGATGGCGGGCTGATCGTCGGCGACAGCCACCATTACGAATATTCCCCCTCGCCGTTCCAAAGCGGGCTTGTCGATTCGCTGATCTGCGACGAGATGGCGCAGGTGTTGCGGCTGCCACGGGCGCAGGTGGCTGAACACTGGATGGGCACCTATGCGACGCTGCCCGACCGCTTGATGGTCCGCGATGCCCCGGACCCTGCGATCCGGCTTGTCATCGTTACCTCGGGCACCGGGGCCAGCACCTCGTTTGCCATCGCCGAAGAAACCATCGAAGAAATGTACGGAAAGGCATGACCATGGGCACTTTGAAAGCAGCGGTATTCGACTGGGCGGGCACGGTGATCGACCACGGGTCGCTTGCCCCGATGGGGGTGTTCGTGAAGACCTTCGCCAGTTTCGGCGTCGATATCACCATCCCCGAGGCACGCGGCCCGATGGGCATGGCCAAACGCGACCATATCACGGCGCTGATGGCGCTGCCCCGTGTCGCGGATGCGTGGAAGGCGGCACAGGGCGCCCTGCCCGATGAGGCGGCCATTGACCGGGTTTACGCCGTGTTTGTGCCGATGAACGTGGCGGCGGTGTCTGACCATGCCACCATGATCGACGGGGCGGTGGCGGCGGTAGACCGGTTGCGCGCGCGCGGGATGAAGATCGGATCAACCACCGGCTATACCCGCTCGATCATGGCGCGGGTGTTGCCGCTGGCGGCTGCACAGGGCTATGTGCCCGACAATCTGGTTTGTGCCGGTGATCTTGCCGAAGGGCGCCCTTCGGCGCTGATGATGTATCGCACGTTTTGCGATCTGGCGGTCTGGCCTGCGCATCTGGTGGTCAAGGTGGATGATACCGGCGTGGGGATTGCCGAAGGGCTGAATGCCGGGTGCTGGACGGTCGGCGTGGCGCTGACCGGCAATGTCTTTGGCCTGACGCCGGTGCAAACTGCCGCCCTACCCGCCGCTGAATTCGCCGAACGCCGGGCTGCCGCCCACGCCGACCTCACGCGGGCCGGCGCGCATTACGTGATCGACAGCGTGGCCGGCATTGACCGGGTGATCGACGCGATCGAGGGTCGGCTGCTGCGTGGTGACCGTCCGTGACAGTGCCGTTTGGCATGGGGCCGGGTGCAGTCGCCTTTATGGCGCTGGTGTTTCTGGTCGCCGCCTTTGTGCGCGGCTATTCCGGCTTTGGCTTTTCGGCGCTGGTGGTTGCGGGGTCGGCGCTTGTCACCAACCCGCTGAACTTCGTGGCTGTGGTGATTTTCTGCGAGTTTCTGATGACCTTTCAGCAGGTCAAGGGCATCTGGCGCGATATCGACTGGCGGCGGGTCGTCACGCTGCTGATCGGTGCTGCGGTCGGCTTGCCGGTTGGCCTGTGGGCGTTGACCGGGATCGGAGTCGAGGCGGCACGGGCGGCAATCTCGATCTATGTGCTGATGATGTGTGGTGTGCTGCTGGCCGGGTGGCGGTTCACCCGGCCGGTGGGGGATGGCGCGCATCTGCTGGTGGGTGTTGCTTCGGGCCTTGCCAATGCGCCGGGGATGGGCGGCTTGCCGGTGGCGACGTTTTTCGCAGCGCAGGGCATCAGCGCCGCCGTATTTCGCGCCACGCTGATCGCCTATTTCCCGCTGCTGGATCTGTATTCCGCACCGTTGATGTGGTGGAACGGCATGGTCAGCGCCGATACGCTGGTGGCGGCGGCGCTGTCCTTGCCGGTGGTCGCAGCCGGGATCTGGGCGGGGGGGCGGCATTTCCTCAACACTGATCCGCAGGATTTCCGCCGCTTTGCCATATTTCTGCTGGCGTTTCTGGCGGTGCTGGGCCTGTTGAAATCGGTGCTGTGATGGGGCCGGTTCTGGTCATCAATGCCGGGTCGTCGTCGATCAAGCTGGCGGTGTTCACCCCGGCTCTGGTCCTGGTGCTGGCGGCATCGGTGACGCGGATCGGTGGCGATGCCTGCCTGACCATCGGCGGCGAGGCGCGGCCGGTGGTGGCGGGCGATCACCGGGCGGCACTGGGAGTGTTGCTGGCGGCGCTGGCACAGCGCGGGACAGGCGTGGCGGACCTTGCGGCAGTCGGCCACCGGGTGGTGCATGGCGGCGAAAACCTGATCGCGCCCTGCCGGATCACCGCAGCGACCATCGCCGAAATTCGCGCCTGCGCGCGGCTGGCCCCGCTGCACAACCCCCACAATCTGGCCGCCATCGAGGCTTTGGCTGCGCTGGCCCCTGCCCTGCCGCAATGCGCCAGCTTCGACACCGCCTTTCACGCCACCAACCCCGACGTTGCCACCCGCTTTGCCCTGCCCGATGTACCCGCCGCGCAGGGCCTGCGCCGCTATGGCTTTCACGGGCTGAGCTATGCCAGCCTGATCGAGGCGTTGCCGCGCCAGTCAGCGCAGCCGCTGCCGCGCCGCCTGCTCGCCTATCACCTGGGCAATGGCGCGTCGGCCTGCGCGATTGTGAACGGGCATTCGCTTTGTACGACGATGGGCTATTCGCCGCTTGATGGATTGACGATGGGCACCCGGGTGGGCAGCATCGATCCCGAGGCGGTGCTGACGCTGGCTGAGCGGATCGGGATCGCCGCCACCCGCGCGTTGCTGACGCATGAGGCGGGGCTGCGCGGACTTTCGGGCGGTGTTTCAGATATGCAAGTGTTACTGAACGATCATTCTGAAAAGGCGCGGGGCGCGGTGGATCATTTCTGCCATTGGGCGATACGCCACGGCGGCGGGCTGATCGCGGCGATGGGCGGGGTGGACGCGGTGGCCTTTACCGGCGGCATCGGCGAACATGCTGCGCCGGTGCGCAACCGGATCGCGGCAGGGCTGGCCTTTGCCGGGGCGAAGGTCTGGGTTGTACCCGCCGAAGAGGAGCACCAGATCGCGCGCGACACCGCCGGGCTGATCGCCCAGGGCAGGATGAACTGAGGCGGAATGGCGGCCCGACCGCCGCCCTGACCGATTTCTTTGCAGAAATCGAGCCGAAGCCTGTACAGGCTTCGTTCCGGAGTTTGTGCAAACTCCGCTCAGACCGCCCGCAGGTTCAATCAGTGCTCATCACGCACCGGGCGCGCTGGCGTTTGGCGCGCTACAGGATCAGATCGCCAACCGCGATCTGCGCCACCGACCAGCCCTGTACGGTCAGGGTATCTGCACCAAAGGTAAAGATGCAGTCGGCGCCCGAATTGGCAAAATTCGCCTTCGCCGCCGCCAGATCGGCAAAGCCATAGGCCGACAGGTCGATCCGGTCAGACCCGTCGGTGAAATCGGTGACAATATCCTTGGCGCTGCCACTGGCAAAGATAAATACATCCAGCCCCGCGCCCCCCTTCAACCGGTCCAGCCCCGACCCGCCGTTCAGCGTATCATTGCCCGCCGCACCAGACAGCCGGTCGCTGCCCGCAGCCCCGGTCAGCAGGTCATCCCGGGACGCGCCATTCAGACTGTCGTTGCCCAATCCCCCCGCCATCGTGTCACCAAACCGGGTGCCGACCAGATCATCCGCCACCCGGCTGCCCGCCAGATTGACCGCCGCAAGCCGGGGATCGAAAACCTGCGCCCGGACAGCCCACCCGCTGGTATCGCCCCCCGTGGCACCGAAATCGGTCCAGCCGACCACGATCCTGCCATCGGCAAGTTCCGTCACAGTCGGATTGTACTGAATGCCTTCTATCGTCGTGTTCACCAGAATCGCGGCACCCGACCGCGAGCCGTTGGCATTGAACGCCTGCGCCCGGATCGCATAGGTCGGATCATCCGCTGCTGCCGGCACATCCGTCCAGACCGCGACGAACCGGCCATCAGCCAAAGCGGTCACAACCGGAACAAATTGCTCATCCAGCAAAGAGATATGCGCGCTGAACGCAGCACCCTGCGCCACCCCCGCCGCGTCATAGACCCGCAGCATGGCGTCATGCTGGTTGGGATTGCCAAACAGACTGTCGCGATCGTTATAGGTCACCACAAACCCGCCACCCGCCAGCGCGGTGATATTGGGGGCAAAATATTCGTGGTTCAGTGCGCCGCCCGTCACCAGAAACTCAGAGCCCTGCGGGCGACCGTTTGCGCCCAGAATCTGTGCATGAACCGTAGCCCTGAAACCGGATGCCGCCGAGGTATCGACCACCGAAAATGCCACCACCATCCGCCCGTCGGCCAGCGTGGTTATCACAGGCTCGTCAGCGCCAACGGCACCCGGCTCTGCAACCACAAGGAATTCGCCGCCAAACCGGGTGCCATTCGCGTTGAACACCTGCCCCTCGATGCTGTTCTGGGTACCGACAGCGGCAGGCGAAACCTTGCCGCCGCCGCCAAAAACCACCCCGTTGCTCCACACCACCAGATAGCGCCCATTGGCCATTTCCGTGATGGCAGGCTGGCTCTGCAGGCCAGGTGTCGCGGTGTTCACCATCACTTCACCGCCCACGGTTGCGCCGCTGGCCGCATATTGCTGCATCCGCACCGCACCCGACGACGTATCTCCGCCGGTCTGGCTGAAATCGTCGAAGCCGATGGTAAACCCGCCGTTTGCAAGTGCGGCGATCTTCGGGGCAAACTGCTGAAACACAATCGTGGTGTTCACCACAAACTCGCCGCCGCTGAAACTGCCATCGGCGTTGAAGATCTGCGCCCGCACTGCCTGCCCGCTGGGATCGCCGCCGCTGGCGCTTTCATCCGTCCAGGCCATCACGAACCGCCCGTTGGTCAGGCCGGTGACCCACGATTGCGACTGATTGCCAGCCGTAGTGGAATTGACCAGAAATTCACTGCCCCATTTCAACAACTTTGCCATCGCCTATCCCTTTTGTTACCCACAAGGACCAAAATGTCCGCAAACCAAGCCGGGAGAAAGTGATAGATGCCTGACACCGTTTCACAAGGTGGGTCCAAGCGGCACAGGCCCTAAAACAGAGTATCGGCTGGCCCAAGTGTCGAACTGTCATCCAGCCAGATACTGAAATCCGCAATGCCATCCCCCGTCACGTCGCCCTGCACTTCGCGTGGCGCCGGCACATGGCGCACCTGCGGCCCGCCACCGATGGCAAAGGCGGCACCGCCGATGAAACTGCCGCCAGCGATGAAGCCGCTGAAATCAAGCTGATGCTGACTGGAGAGGAAATCGGTCGCATGGTCGCCTTTCGCACCGGATCCGGCCTCTGCCGCGGTGGCAAAGATGAACACACCGGCTCCACCGCCCGCGGTCAGAAAATCCCGCCCGGTGCCACCGCGCAAATGGTCGGCTCCATTGCCGCCATCCAGAAGATCAATCCCGGCAATGGCAAACAGCAGGTCATTGCTATCGCCGTCTGCCAGCACGTAAAACCTGCCGCCGCCCGTCAGCCTGTCATTTCCGCTGCCGCCATCTGGAATATTGCCGCCCGCCGCGCCCGTCAGCCGGTCATCGCCCCGGCCCCCGTCCAACTTGCCATCAACACCGTCCCGACGAAATCGTCGTCGGCAGCCGTTCCGGCCAACACAATCGCCGCCTCGCGCGGATCGGATATCTGGCCCCACACCGCTGTGCCCGAAGGGTCGCCCGGCGACAAGCTTTCACAGGTTCAGGTCACTACAGACCGGCCATCGGCCAGCGTGCCGACGGTTGGGTCGGTCTGCCAGCCATCCGTGGTGGTTTTGACCACAAACACCCGGCCAGAGGGCAGACCATCCGCGCTGAAGATCTGGGCGCGGATCGCAGATGGAAACGGATCGTGGGATGGCAGGTTGCAATCCGACCAGGTCACCACAGACCCGCCGTCGGCCAACGCGGTGATGCCTGCATGTTTCTGGTCGTCGGTAGTGTTCGTACTCACCTGAAACTCAGGGCGAAAAGCCGACCCGTCGGCGTTGAAAAAACCTGCCCGGATTGATCTGCCTGCCCGATCAGTCGGAAAGTCGAACTTGGTCCGGGCCACCACATGGCGGCCATCGGCCAGCGCCGCAATGTCGGGTCGAACCGGTCGCCCGCAGCAGGCGCGTTCACCAGAAACTTTGCACCCATATGCATGGCGTCGTCGTGGAAATACCCTCCCGAGGGTGGCGGCCTCTTTCGGGCCCTGGATCTGGATCAAATCAATTATTCCTGACACTCTACCGCAATTCCGCGAATTGCCTGCAGCCTTTCCCCGCCACCTTTCGGGGGCACAGGGCCAAGTTCAGGCTGGACAAATTCCGCCATTCCCTGCCCAATGCAGAAAATCAGACCGGTTCCGGCGCGCGCCCTGCACCAACGTTCCGGCAAAATTCGAATCGTCGGAACAGGCATGAACCAACCCACGCTGAACACTTCCCCCCCAGTTTCCGATGAGGTGCGCCAGACCACCTGCTACATGTGCGCCTGCCGTTGCGGCATCAATGTGCATATGAAGGCCGGCCCCGACGGCAAACAGCGCGTGGCCTATATCGAGGGCAACCGCGACCACCCGGTCAACAAGGGCGTGCTTTGTGCCAAGGGTTCGGCGGGGATCATGCAGATCACTGCGCCATCGCGGCTGGATGCGCCGATGAAGCGCATCGGCCCGCGCGGCTCGGGTGCCTTTGAGAAGATCAGCTGGGAAGAGGCGCTGACCATCGCCACCGGCTGGCTGGCACCGCTGCGCAAAAGCGCACCCGAAAAGTTTGCCTTTTTCACCGGGCGCGATCAGTCGCAGAGCTTTACCAGCTATTGGGCGCAAGCCTACGGCACCCCGAACTATGCCGCGCACGGCGGCTTTTGCTCGGTGAACATGGCGGCGGCGGGGATCTATTCGATCGGCGGGGCGTTCTGGGAGTTTGGCGCCCCCGACTGGGAGCATGCAAAGCTGTTCATGCTGTTCGGCGTGGCCGAAGACCATGACAGCAACCCGATCAAGATCGGCATCGGCAAGCTGAAAGCACGGGGGGCCCGCATCATCGCCGTCAACCCGATCCGCACGGGCTACAATGCCGTGGCTGACGACTGGGTCGGCATCACTCCCGGGACGGATGGCCTGTTCATCCTGGCGCTGGTGCATGAGTTGCTGGCGGCAGGCAAGATCGACCTTGATTATTTGGCGCGCTATACCAATGCGCCGGTGCTGGTGAATGCCGAACCGGGGGCGGAGCATGGCCTGTTTCTGCGCGATGGCGATGACAAGCCGCTGGTGATCGACCGCAAGACCGGCCAACCTGCCGTCTTTGATGCCCCCGGCATCTACCCCGATCTTGCCGCGACACTGGTGCGCAACGGCGTCACCCACCGCACCGTGATGCACCAGATCGCCGAAACCTATCTGACCCCCGACCACGCGCCCGAAGCCGCTGCCGCCCGCTGCGGCATCCCGGCAGAGCTTATCCGCACCATCGCCGCCGAACTGGCGCGGGTGGCGTTTGACGAGGCGATCACCCTGCCCATCGCCTGGACCGATTTTCGTGGCGAGTATCACGCCACCATGACCGGCCGTCCGGTCTCCTTTCACGCCATGCGCGGCATTTCGGCCCATGCCAACGGCTTTCAGACCTGCCGCGCCCTGCATCTGCTGCAGATGCTGCTCGGTTCGATCGAACGCCCCGGCGGGATGCGGTTCAAACCGCCCTATCCCAAGCCGTTCGATGCCCACCCCACCCCGCATGCAGCGGCCGAGCCTGATTGCGCGCTGGCGGGGCCGCATCTGGGCTATCCGCGCGGGCCCGAGCATCTGGCGCTGTCGCCCGATGGCATCCCGATCCGGATCGACAAGGCCTTCAGCTGGGAAGCGCCGCTGTCGGCCCATGGGCTGATGCATATGGTCATCGCCAACGCCCATGCCGGTGATCCCTACCGGATCGATACGCTGATGCTCTACATGGCCAACATGGCGTGGAATTCCTCGATGGATCCCGGCGGGGCGATGGCAAAGCTGACCGATACCGACCCGGACGGCAGCTATGTCATCCCCCATATCATCTATTCCGATGCCTATGCGTCCGAGATGGTGGCCTATGCCGACCTGATCCTGCCCGACACCACCTATCTGGAACGCCACGATTGCATCAGCCTGCTGGACCGCCCGATTTCCGAGCCCGACGGCGCAGGCGATGCGATCCGCTGGCCGGTGCTGGAACCGGACCGCGCGGTGCGCGGCTTTCAGTCGGTTCTGATCGACCTTGCCGCCCGCCTGATGCTGCCCGGCTTCGTCAACTCTGACGGCCGCGCAACGTACAAGGACTATGCCGATTATATCGTGAACCACCAGCGCCGCCCGGGCATCGGCCCGCTTGCCGGTTTTCGCGGCACTGGCGATGCAACTGGGCGCGGTGCCCCGAACCCCGACCAACTGGCACGCTATATCGCAAACGGCGGGTTTCATCTGGCGCATGTCCCGGCGGAGGCGGCCTATTTCAAACCGTGGAACGTGGCCTATCAGGACTGGGCGGTCGGCATGGGCTTTTACGACAAGCCGCAACCCTACCTGTTCCAGCTTTACTCCGAGCCGCTGCGCCGGTTCCAGCTGGCCGCCGAAGGCCATGGGCCGCACCAACCCCCTGACCACCTGCGCCAGAGCCTGATCGCGACAATGACGCCGCTGCCCTGCTGGTATCCGCCCTTTGGCGAGGGGCTGGCAGATGCAGCCGATTACCCGATCCATGCCCTGACCCAAAGACCGATGGCGATGTATCATTCATGGGGGTCGCAGAACCCCTGGCTGCGCCAGATCCACGGGGTGAACCCGCTCTATGTGCCAACCGCGCTGTGGCAGCACCACGGCTTTGCCGAAGGCGACTGGGCAAGGGTCACCTCGCGGCATGGCACCATCACGGTGCCGGTGGCGCAAATGGCGGCTCTAAACCCGGAAACGGTGTGGACATGGAACGCCATCGGCAAACGCAAGGGGACATGGGCGCTGGATGAAGCGGCACCGGAAGCCACCAAAGGGTTCTTGTTGAATCATCTTGTCCGCGAACTGCTGCCTCCGCGCGGCGACGGGATGCGGTGGTCGAACTCCGACCCGGTAACGGGGCAGGCGGCATGGTTCGATCTGAAAGTACGGATCGAAAGGGTGGCGGCACCGGGCGAAAGCCAGCCGTCCTTCCCACCGCTGCCGTCCCGCAGCTGGACGGTGCCGCAATGATCCCGACATTGCCGCCGCAGACAAAATTCTTTGCAGAATTTTGGCCGGATTTTGTGCAAAATCCGGGGTCCCGGCCTCGGCGTTGGTCACACTCTTCAAAGGTTCTTTCATGACAACCCTTCCCGCCCATACCGCAAAAAAGCTCGGCCTTGTCATCGACCTTGATACCTGCGTCGGCTGCCAAGCCTGCGTGATTTCCTGCAAGGGCTGGAACACCGAGAACTATGGCGCCCCGCTGTCGGATCAACAGCCCTATGGTGCCGACCCGTCCGGCACCTTTCTGAACCGGGTCCATTCCTACGAAGTCCAGCCCGAAGCAGCCCCCGCGCAGATCATCCATTTCCCGAAAAGCTGCTTGCATTGCGAGGACGCCCCCTGTGTCACCGTCTGCCCCACCGGGGCCAGCTACAAGCGGGTCGAAGATGGCATCGTGCTGGTAAATGAAGCTGCCTGCATCGGCTGCGGACTGTGCGCCTGGGCCTGCCCTTACGGTGCCCGTGAACTGGATGCAGCCGCCGGGGTGATGAAGAAATGCACCCTGTGCATCGACCGGATCTACAACGAAAACCTGCCCGAAGCCGACAGAGAGCCTGCCTGTGTGCGCACATGCCCGTCCGGTGCGCGCCATTTTGGCGATTTCGCCGATCCGAAAAGCAATGTTTCACAACTGGTGGCCGCGCGCGGTGGCTTTGATCTGATGCCGGAACAGGGTACCCGCCCGACCAACAAATATCTGCCCCCCCGGCTCAAAGACCGGCTTGCCGCCAGCCCCAACCCGGCGCTGCAGGAGGTGGCAGAGGGGTCGACCGGCTTTCTGGGCTGGCTCGACCGGGCACTTGGCCAATTGCCGGGCGGCGCTGGCTGATGCATCCGGCCCCCTCGATCATCGCCTTTACCACCCTGTCGGGCGCAGGCTTCGGCCTGTTGTTCTGGCTTGCCCTTGGCTTTCCGGCGGTGACTGGCCTTGCTGCCTTCCTGTGGTTCGCGCTGGCCTATCTGCTGGCGGTGGGCGGTCTGGCGGCATCGGCCCTGCACCTTGGCAACCCGCAGCGGGCGCTGCTTGCCTTCAGCCAATGGCGGTCAAGCTGGCTGTCACGCGAAGCCTGCCTGTCGGTTGCGGCGCTTCTGGTGATGGCGGTTTACGGGGCGGCGCTGGTGTTCTGGGGCCAGCGGCTGCGCGCGTTTGGCTGGCCCGGTGCGGTGCTGTGCCTTGCCACGGTCTTTGCCACCTCGATGATCTATGCCCAGTTGAAAACCGTGCCGCGCTGGAACCACTGGGCAACCCCGGCCCTGTTCCTGGTGCTGGCGCTGGCCGGCGGCGCGACCCTTGCCGGGGTCACCCGGATCGGCATGCCGCTGCTGCTGGCATCGGGGGCCTTGCAACTGGTGGTCTGGCACCTCGGCGACCGGCGCTTTGCCCGGCGCGGCAGCACAATGGCGACCGCGACCGGGCTGGGTGCCATCGGCACACTCCGCCAGTTCAGCCCGCCCCATACCGGCCCCAATTACCTGCTGAAAGAAATGGTCTATCGCGTTGCCCGCAAACACGCATTGCGGTTGCGCGCACTGTCCCTGCTGTTTATGGCGTTGCTGCCTGCTGTGCTTCTGGTACTGGCCCCGGGAGCAATGGCCATCGCACTGGCGGCCCTTTGCCATCTTGCCGGGGTTCTGGCATCGCGCTGGCTGTTCTTTGCCGAGGCTGAACATGTGGTCGGGCTGTATTACGGTGCAGCGCCAAAGTGAGCCACAATGCTACAACCCCAGCCGCACCGCTTCGGACCGCAAGGCGTCGCTGATCCGCACCAGTTCCGCCGAAATCCCCGGCTCTGACAGGGCATGCCCGGCCACCGGCACCATGCTGATCGCCGCCCGGTCCCAGGCTTCGGCCAACCGCCAGGCCGACAGCGGGGGGCAGATCATGTCATACCGCCCCTGAACGATCGCGGCGGGAATATGGGCAATGTCACTGATCCGGTCGAGGATTGCGCCGTCATGGCTCAGAAAGCCGCCATTGACGAAATAGTGGTTTTCCAGCCGGGCAAAGGCCCGGGCATAGTCTGCCGGGCTGTCGCCCGCCGCCCCTTCGCTGTCAATCGAGGCCAGCGCATTTTCCCACCCGGCCCAGACCCGCGCGAACCGGGTTTCCTGCATGATATCGCCGGAAAACAGCCGCCGGTGGTAGGCGGCGATCATGTCGCCGCGCTCTTCCTCGGGGATCACCTGCGAAAAGCGCCCCCAGAGGTCGGGCCAGAACCGGCCCGCGCCGCCGCCATAAAACCAGTCCAGTTCCGCCTGCGTCATCAGAAATACACCGCGCAGAATCATCGAAGCGACGCGGTCCGGATGGGCCTGGCCATAGATCAGCGCCAGCGTCGCCCCCCACGAGCCGCCAAACACGATCCAGCGGTTGATCCCAAGCAATGCGCGGATCCGCTCGATGTCGGCCACCAGATCCCAGGTGGTATTGGCCGCGACCGAAGCCTGCGGCCGCGACCGCCCGCAGCCGCGCTGGTCGAACAACACGATCCGGTAGGTTTTCGGGTCGAAATAGCGCCGCATCGCCGGGCTGCAGCCGCCACCCGGGCCGCCATGCAGAACCAGGACCGGTAGTCCCCTCGGATGGCCGCATTGCTCGATATAGATATTGTGGCCGCTCCCAACATCCAGCATCCGCTGGTCGAACGGATCGACCGGCGGATAAAGAAACTCGGCTGCGCGCTTTTGCCCTGCGGTTCTGTCCATCCCCGACCTATATAGCCTGTTGCAGCCCCCTGCCACCCGGGGGTGCCGCGAATTGTCACAGGTGCCGCATGTCCGTTGAATTCACGACAATCAATCCCGCCGAAATCGCCAAGTTCGAGGCAATGGCCACTGAGTGGTGGGACCCCGAGGGCAAGTTCAAGCCGCTGCACATGCTCAACCCTTGCAGGCTTGACTATATCGTGGCGCAGATCGCCGCCGAATTTGACCGCGATCCGAAATCCCCTTCCCCGTTCAGCGGCCTGCGCATTCTTGATATCGGCTGCGGCGGTGGCCTGCTGTCGGAACCGATGGCGCGGCTGGGGGCCAGCGTGGTTGGCGCAGACGCCGCGCCACGCAACATCCCGGTGGCGGCGCTGCATGCCGAACAAGGAGGCCTGGTGATCGACTACCGCGTCACCACCGCCGAAGCACTGGTCGCAGCCGGTGAAGCGTTCGACGTGGTGCTGAACATGGAAGTGGTCGAACATGTGGAGGATCCGCAAATCTACCTGACCGCCTGCCAGCACTTGCTGAAACCCGGCGGGCTGATGATCTGCTCGACCCTGAACCGCAATCCGAAAAGCTTTCTGATGGCGATCATCGGGGCGGAATGGGTGATGCGCTGGCTGCCAAAGGGCACCCATGACTGGCAGAAATTCATCACGCCGGACGAGCTTTATGTTCTGATCCGCGCCGCCGGGCTGGACCCGGTGGACCGCAAGGGCTTCGTGTTCAATCCGCTGCAATGGTCGTGGTCACTGTCCGACCGCGATCTGTCGTGCAACTATGTGACCGCCAGCCTGAAACGCTGAGGCCCCGGCTTCTTGTTGGCTCAAATATCCCCGCGCGGAGCGCATCTGTCGGTGGCAGGCGGATATTTGAGCCAATAAGAAGCGCGAAGGTTCAGCTTTCCCCTTCCAGCCGCAGGCGCAGTTCGCGCAGCACCGGCAACACGGCACGGACACGGTCGGCCCCCAGCGCCTCGACCACATCGCCAATCAGTGGCCCGATGGCGGCAAGCCCGGCGTCGCGGGCGGCGCGGCCCGATGGGCTGATCGACACGAACTTGCGCCGCGCATCGTCCCAGTCAGGGCGGATATGGATATGGCCCGCCCATTCCAGCTTGGCCAGAGTGTTGGTCATGGCACCCCTTGTAACGTGAAAGGTCTTGGCCAGTTGCGCCGGGCTGCGTTCCTCGTTGCCGCGCGCCAGATGGTTCAGCACTGAAAAGTGCGACAGTTCCATGCCGCGTGGCAGCGCCCGGCTCAATTGGTTGCGCGCCAGCTGGTCCGACATGAACAATTCGCTGAACAGGGCGTTGGCCAGGGCATCGGGGCTTTCCACGCCTATGGCCCCTGAAAGCTGCGGTCGTGCATCAGCGACGGGATGCGGGACCGGGCGCGCACCACTTCGGCGCGGTCGATCGGCACCAGCGTCACCCCGGGCAGGGTGCCGCCATCGGCCAGCACCTCGCCCCACGGGGCGATGGCAAGGCTGTGGCCATAGGTCAGTCGCGGCGGGGCATCGGGCGTTGCATGGGCGGCGCCATGGCTGCCACATTGCGCCGGGGCCAGCACATAACAGCCGGTTTCAATGGCGCGGGCGCGCAGCAGCACCTCCCAATGGGCAGCGCCGGTGATGTGGTTGAAGGCGGCCGGAACCGACAGAACCTCTGCCCCGGCCTGCGCCAGTGCGCGGTAAAGATAGGGGAACCGCACATCGTAACAGACGCTCATCCCCAGCCGGGCAAAGGGGGTTTGCGCCACCACGGCCCGCGCACCGGGGCGGTAAGCCGCCGATTCGCGAAAGGTCTCGCGCTCGGATACCGCGACATCGAACATGTGGATCTTGTCATAGCGCGCCGCGATGCTGCCATCGGGGGCCACCAGAAAGCTGCGGTTGGCAAAGCGGCCGTCTGACCCCGGATCGGCAATCCCCAGCGATCCGATCAGCAGCCAGACCCCCAGCGCGGCCGCTTCGGCGCGCAGTGCCGCCAGCGTGGCATCGGTGCCTTCCGGGCGCAGCACCTCGGTTTGCCAGGCCCGGTTGGCGGATAAAAGGTTGGTACATTCCGGCGTCAGCACAAAGCCCGCTCCCGCCGCCGCCGCTTCGCGTACCAGCGCCAGCGTCTGCGGCAGATTGGCTGCCGGATCATCGGTCACGTTCAGTTGCACCATCCCCGCCAGCATCGCTCAGACTGCCAGCAAAGGATCGAGCCTGCCCTTGTCGTTGAGCGCATAAAGTTCATTGCAGCCGCCGACATGGGTTTCGCCAATGAATATCTGCGGCACGGTGCGGCTGCCCGGCGCGCGGCGCTGCATCTCGGCGCGGAACATCGGATCGGTGGTCAGATCAAACTCCCGGTACTTCACCCCTTTTTGGGTCAGCAGCCGTTTGGCAGCGTGGCAATAGCCGCACAGCGGCGTCGTGTAGATATCAATCTGTTTCATGGTACCATCCGGACAGTTGCATTCACCTTAAGGATTTAGGCATCCTTTGCAACGCGTGCCATCACAAGAACGGATACCGGCCCTGACCCGGCTGCAAGGCAGGCATCGGCTGCGGCGGCCAAAGTGGCACCCGACGTCATCACATCATCGACCAGCAGCAGGGGACGGCCCTGAAGCGCTGCCGCGCGTCTGGGGTTGATGCGGATCGCCTCTGCCAGATTGGCAAAGCGCCCGTCGCGGTCGCGGCCTTCCTGTGTCGGGGTGCGGCGGGTGCGCAGCAACAGGTCGGGGCAGTGTTCCAGTGCTGCCAGTTTTGCGACCTGCCCGGCCAGCAACCCGGCCTGATTGTATTTGCGCTTCAGCAGCCGCAACCAGTGCAGCGGGATCGGGGCCACCAGCATTCCGGGCAGCAGAATCGGTGCAGCCGCTTTGGCCATCCACTGCGCGGCGGGCCGTGCCAGATCGATCCGGTCGGCATGTTTCAGCGCCAGCACCATCTTGCGCCCGGTGCCGCTGTACAGCAGCGCCGCCCTGCCCCGGTCCCATGGCCGGGCAATCATCAGGCAATCGTCGCACAGCACCGCTGATCCGTCATGCGGCGCGTCACCCGGCAACGGTACGCCGCATTTGTCGCAGGTGACGCCTGCGATGAAGACGGCCTCGCGCCAGCAGGCACTGCACAGCGCAAAGTCGGCGGTCACCGCCGCGTCGCAGGTCAGGCATTGCGGCGGATAGATCAGTTGCAGCAGGCTTTGCATTTCCGCCCCATGATTCTATGCAGACCCATGGCAATGATCCCGAATCTGACAGACCGCACCACATTGGCCCGGCATCGCGCCCGCGCCACAGCATTCTTTCTGCATGATCTGGCCATCGCCGAACTTCAGGAAAGGCTGATCGAGGTTAACAAGGCGTTTACAGCGCCCGCCATCGTCAGCGGTTTTCCGGAAAAATGGGCGTCGGCCTTTCCTGCGGCACGAATCGTTCCGGATGACGACCTGCTGGCGCTGCAACCGGGGGGCCACGATCTGGTGATTCACGGCCTGTCGCTGCATTGGGCCACCGACCCGGTGGGCCAGTTGGTGCAATGCCGCCGCGCGCTTGCCCCCGACGGATTGATGATTGCCGTGCTGTTCGGCGGCCAGACGCTGACCGAACTGCGCGCCGTGCTTGCCGAGGCCGAGGCGGCGGAAACCGGCGGCCTGTCGCCCCGCGTTCTGCCGATGGGAGAGATACGCGACCTTGGTGCCTTGCTGCAGCGCGCCGGTTTTGCCCTGCCGGTGGCCGACAGCCTGTGCCAGAAGGTCAGCTACCGCGATACCATGGCACTGATGCGCGACTTGCGGGCGATGGGTGAAGGCAACGCTCTTGCCGCCCGCCTGCGCCACCCGACCCGCCGCAGCCTGTTTGCCCGCGCCGAAACGCTGTATCGCCACCACTTCCCGGCAGAAGCGGGCCGGATCACCGCCAGCTTTGATCTGATCTTTCTGACCGGCTGGGCCCCGGCTGACAGTCAGCCCAAACCGATGCGCCCCGGTTCGGCCGTGCAAAAGCTGGCCGATGCATTGGGTGTGGCAGAACGTCCCCTGCCCGGACCCGGCGGCGGAACCGGTTGACCGGACAGGAAAACCCTTTATCCCGGGGGATGATCAGTTTGGGGGCCCGCAATGAAGGACAATCTGCTGCCAAAGCCAGTTGACCCCGGTCAGGGCCGCCTGGCCCATGCGCCTGCCAGCCATCCGCCGGTGCAACCGGACCGCATCGGGGTGCTGGTGGCCAACCTGGGCACGCCCGACCACTATGACTACTGGTCGATGCGCCGCTATCTGAGCGAATTTCTGTCGGACCGCCGGGTGATCGACTATCCGGCCTGGAAATGGCAACCGCTGTTGCAGTTGATTATCCTGTCAAAGCGGCCGTTTTCATCGGGGCGCAACTACAAATCGATCTGGAACGAGGCGGCGAACGAAAGCCCGTTGCTGACCATCACCAAGGCGCAGACCGTCAAGCTGCGCGCCGAACTCGCGGCGCGCCATGGCGACCGGGTGCGGGTGGATTTTGCCATGCGTTACGGCAACCCCTCCACCGCGTCAAAGGTGCAGGCCCTGATTGCCCAAGGCTGCCGGCGCATCCTGTTCTTTCCGCTTTATCCGCACTATGCCGGCGCCACCACCGCCACGGCGAACGACGCGTTTTTCAAGGCGTTGCAGGCCGAAACCTGGCAACCCGCCGCCCGCACCGTGCCCGCCTATTTCGACCATCCGGCCTATATCGAGGCGCTGGCTCAGTCGGTCGAGCGCACCTGGGCCGGGTTGGCGGAAAAGCCCGACATGCTGGTCTGTTCCTACCATGGCATGCCGCAGCGCTATCTGACGCAAGGCGACCCCTATCATTGCCAGTGCCAGAAAACCACGCGCCTGCTGCGCGAGCGGCTGGGCTGGGACAAGGCGGCGATCACCACCACCTTTCAATCCAGGTTCGGCCCGGAGGAGTGGCTGAAACCCGCCACGGTCGATGAAGTGGCGCGGCTGGCGCAGGCGGGGAAAAAGCGGATAGCGGTGATCGCCCCGGCCTTTTCCGCCGATTGCATCGAAACGCTGGAGGAGATCAATCAGGAGATCCGCCACAGCTTTGAGGGGGCGGGAGGGCAGCAGTTCACCTATATCCCCTGCCTCAACGATGACGATGCCCATATCACGGCGCTGTCAGCGGTGATCGGGGCCAATCTGGCGGGCTGGCTGGGCTGAGCGGCTGCGACACCGGCAAATGCAAAAAGGCGGTGGAAAACCACCGCCTTTTGCTTTTCGCCCCAAGGGGTCGATCAGTTTGACGAAACCGCAGCAGCCAGCAGAACGACCAGCAGCAGCGGGATCAGGATGCCGCCCGAGGACGACGACGTTTTCACGTCTTCAACAATAACCACCGGCTCGACGATCGGGGCAGACATGCCACCGGCGAACGACGTGGTTGCAGCAGCCGACAGAACAGCTGCCAGAACAAGTTTCTTCATGTTAACCTCCAGTAATTGCCAGGCGCCGAGAATTTCAGAGGCGGCGCGGGGCACCCAAGACTGTACCTCGTATCATTCTGTTGTCAGCAAAAAGGCGGAAACGCAACGCCAGTTTTGCCAAAAATCAGCCTCATTCAGCCGTTGTCGTCAAATAAGCAACACCTGCGTGCCCACTTTCGCCAACTCGAACAACTCCTCCACATGCTCGTTGTAAAGGCCGATGCAGCCGTTCGACGAACGGCGCCCGATCTTGCGGGTGTCGTGGGTGCCGTGGATGCGGTAATAGCGCCATCCAAGGTACAACGCCCGGGTTCCCAACGGGCTTTCCGGCCCGGCGGGAACGAAATCCGGCCATTCCGGGTTGCGCAGTTTCATCGCCGGAGTGGGCGACCACGAGGGGTCCTTGACCTTCTGCACGACTTCGGTGCGGCCCTTGCGAGTCAAGTCTTCCGACAGCGGCACCGAGGTGGGATAAAGCTTGTAGGTGCCATCCTCGGCCCAGAAATGCAGGGCGCGCGAGGTGATATCCTCCAGTATCGCGCCGTTTTTCAGGCTGCTGAAATAGGGCTCCCACTGCAGAGAGCGAAAGCTGGATATGTTGCGGCGTGTTGCGGTGGATACGGCGGTTTCCAGCTCAACCGTGCCGGTGCCTTCCTGTGCCAGCGCCGGGGCGGCGACGGCGCTGCCCAGAAGCGCCGCACCCGCGCCCAGAAACAGCCGCCGGTTAAGCATGGGTGATGACAAATCACGCATTCGATCGTCTCCTATGTCCCGTCAGCGGGTGGCTCATCATATGGCCGCAAAGCCGCAGTCGCAATTCAAAGCCGCGTTATATCGGCGATTCCCGGCTGGTTGCGTTTGAATAGGGCAACACAAGGCTGTAAAGGACGGTGCGACCATGACCAAGGTAACATCCATATGACACGTGCTTTTGCCCTGCTGCTGGCTGCTTGCGTTGCACTATCCGCCTGTGGCGGCGGCACCGCGCCGCAACTGGGGCCGGATGGCAAACCGCTGCCACGGGTCTACAACATCGGCCAGGGTGACGTGAGCAAGATCGACTACCGCGTACTTGATTCGGTCAACAGCCTGCGCAGCGCGGCCGGCCTGTCGCAACTGGCGCTGAACGCCCAGTTGAATGCTGCCGCCGCCACCCATTCGCGCGACATGTCGGTGCAGAATCGCCCCTGGCACTTCGGCTCTGACGGGTCATCGCCACTGGATCGGGTGGCGCGCACCGGATACCCGGGGATTCTTCTCGGGGAAAACATCTCGGAAACCTATGAGACCGAGCTGGAAACCCTGGCCGCCTGGATGGATCAGCCCGACACCCGTACCGTCGTGATGGACCCGGCAGCCGTGAACATGGGCTTTGCCTTCTATCAGGACAGCAACGGCAAGATCTGGTGGACGATGGTGACGGGTAGCTGATCCGCCACGATCCCGGAAGCCCAATAGTCACGGGGCGATCCAGATCGGCGTACCGTCGCGGACCATGGCATAGATATCCTTGATCTCGCGGTCCTTCACCGCGATGCAGCCCACCGTCCAGTCATCGCGGCCACCTCTTTTGCCGTCGCGGCCATGGATGAAGATATCGCCGCCGGGTGAGCGGCTTGCCGCTTGGGCAAATTCGCGGTCCGCCGGGTTCGGATAGGAAATCCCCAGCGACAGGTAATAGGTCGAATTGGGGTTGCGGCGGTCGATGACATAGCCGCCTTCGGGGGTCTTGCCGTCGCCTTCAAACTGTTTTGGCCCGGCGGGGGCGGTGCCCAGATCAATGTCATAGGCTTTCAGCACCTGATTGCCTTGCAGCAGATACATCCGCCGCGCGCTTTTCTGCACATAGACCTGCGTCACCTCGGGGCCGTTGTAGGTCTTGAACTTCGTGCCGCAGCCGGCAAGGACCAATGCAGCCGCCACCACCAGAACAACCCTTAAAATCAGCATGATCCCGCCTGCCCCGTTTTGCGCCACTATACCGCAACTGCCACTGCGGAAAAGAGCCTGCATCCGCCCAGTCACCCTTTGGTGAACAGCGCCGCCATTTCAACGTGGGGCGACCAGCGGAACTGATCGACCACCTGCACCCATTGCACCCGGTAGCCCCCAGCCACCAGCACCCGGGCATCGCGGGCAAAGGTGACGGGGTTACAGGAAACCGACGCCACGACCGGCACGCCAGATGCCGCAATCTCTGCCATCTGCGCTTCGGCCCCGGCGCGCGGCGGGTCGATAACCACGGCGTCGAACCGGTTCAGTTCCACCGGCAGCAGCGGGCGGCGGAACAGGTCTCGGGTCTCGCAGGTCACCCGCTTCAGCCCGGTGGCTTGCCGCCAGCCTTTGGCCAAGGCCGCCATCATCGCGGCGTCACTTTCCACCGCCAGCACCTCGGCGCGCGCAGCCAGCGGCAGGGCAAAGGTGCCCGACCCGGCGAACAGGTCGGCAACCTGCCGCGCGGGCCCCACGGCTTCGGCCACCGCCGTCAGCAAAGCCGCCTCGCCCTCTGCCGTGGCTTGAAGGAACCCGCCGGGTGGCGGTGCCACCCGTGCGGCGCCAAAGCTTTGCACCGGGGCTGCGATCAGCGCCGCCCCCTCGCCGTTCCAGGTCAGCCGCGCGATGCGGTGCGCCGCCGCCAGCCGCGCCAGTTCCATCTGCAGCGCGGCATCGGCAGGCTTTGCCCCGGTCACCGCCAGATCGAACCCGGCGTCAGACCGTGTCAGGTTCAGGCTGACCTCGGCCTTGCGCGATCCGCCCAGCAGGGTGATCTGTTCCAGCACCGGCAGTGCCGTCAGCAGGTCGGGATGCAGTAACCGGCAGTCGGGAACCTGCACCAGCACATCCGACGCGCGGCCATGAAAGCCGACCACTGCCCCCGCCTTGGTCCGGTGCCCCGCCAGCACCGCCCGCCGCCGCGACCGGGGGGGGGAGGTGATGATGGGCCGGAACGCCGCTTCCAACCCCTGCGCCGCCAGCGCCTGCCTGACCACACCCAGCTTCCAACCGGCCACAAAGGGATCGGCGGCATGCTGCAGGCTGCAGCCGCCGCAGGTGCGGTAATGCGGGCAGGGCGGGCGGACCCGGTCCGGCGAGGGGGTGACGATCCGCAGATTGGTCAGGGCGTCGCCACGCGGCTCACCCTCCACCACTTCGCCGGGCAGGGTTTGCGGCACGAACAGCGCCTTGCCATCCTCGCCATGGCCGATGCCATCGCCCAGATGGCCCAGCCGCTCGATCACCACCCTCACTCGGCGGCATCCTTGACGGCGGGATCATCGGTACCGATGAAGCCGCCGGACTGCCGCGCCCAGTAGCGGGCGTAAAGTCCCTGCAACGCCAGCAATTCGGCATGGGTGCCCACTTCGACGATCCGCCCGCTATCCATCACCACAATCCGGTCCATCGCCGCGATGGTCGACAGGCGGTGGGCGATGGCCAGCACGGTCTTGCCCTGCATCACCCGCACCAAAGCCTGCTGGATCGAGGCTTCAACCTCGCTGTCAAGGGCGCTTGTCGCCTCATCCAGCACCAGTATCGGCGCGTCTTTCAGGAAGGCCCGGGCCAGCGCGATGCGCTGACGCTGGCCGCCCGACAGTTTCACCCCGCGTTCGCCCAGATAGGCATCATAGGCCAGCCGGCCCTTGTGGTCGATCATATGTTCAATGAATTCATCGGCTTCGGCAGCCTTGGCCGCTGCCACCACCGCACCGAACCCGGCATCGGGGCGGCCATACAGGATATTGTCGCGCGCAGTGCGGTTGAACATCGCGGTTTCCTGGGTAACCATGCCGATCTGGCGGCGCAGGCTTTCCTGGGTGACATCGCGCACATCATGACCGTCGATCAGGATCCGGCCCTGTTCCACATCGTAAAGCCGCAGCAGCAGCGACACCAACGAGCTTTTCCCGGCCCCCGATGCCCCCACGATCCCCAGCCGTTCACCGGGTGCGATCACCAGATTGACCGCTTCGACCCCGCCACGCTTGCGGCCATAGGCAAAGCCCACGCCCTCAAACCTTATCTCGCCTTTGACGCGCGGCAATTCCACGGCACCCGGGCTGTCAGCCAGGGTATGGGGCACCGCCAGCGTGCGCATCCCGTCTTCAACCTCGCCGATGCTGGAATAGATCGACATCAGGGTAAAGCTGACCCAGCCCGACATCTGCGCGATCCGCATCGCAATGGCACCTGCTGCCGCAATGTCACCCGCCGAGGCGATGCCCTGTTGCCACAGCCACAAAGCCCCGCCGATCAGGAGCACCGGCGACAGGCCCGCCAGCGTCATCAGCGCAAAGCGGAACCAGGTCGAAATCACCCCGAATTCCACCGAGCTTTCGCGGAACGTCTCCATCGCATCTATGGCAACGCGATCCTCGAACGCGGCATGGGCAAACAGCTTGACCGTCTTGATATTGGTGATCGTATCGACCACCTGCCCCGTCACCATCGCCCGCGTCGCCGCCCGCGCCGCCGAATTTTCGCGGATGCGCGGCATGAAATAACGGATCAGCAAGACATAAAGCCCCAGCCAAAGCGCCAACGCTGCCGCCAGTTTCATGTCGATCGCCAGCAGAAACACCACTGACCCGATCACCGAGGCCAGCGCAAAGATCAGGGTGTTGATGACCTCTGTCACCACATCGGTCAGGGCGCGCGCCGCCTGCATCTGCTTTTGGGCGATGCGCCCGGCAAAATCATTGTCAAAGAACGTGATGGCCTGCCCCAGCGTCCAGCGGTGCAGGCGGCTGAGCACCAGCGGCAGGATGTTCGATCCCATCACAATCGCATTCGATGCCGAGTTGGCCCCCAGCGCCAGCGGCCGCACCACCAGAAAGATCACCGCACTGGCCAGCAGCAGCCAGCGGTTTTCGGCAAAGAACGTGGCGGCACCGGTGTTGAGCGCGGCATCAATCACCCAGCCAAGGATGATTGCAGCCACCACTTCCAGCAACCCGGCAACTGCCGAAATCACCGACGCGATCCAGAACATCGGCCAGGTGCCGTGCAGACACCACAGGAAAAACGGCCAGAGCCGCTGCGGCGGCGGCCCTTCGGCCAGCGCAAAGGGTTCGATCAGATTGCCAAGCCGCGCCAGCACGCTCATTCCGCCGCCTCTTCCTCGATTCCGATGAAGCCGCCCGACTGGCGGTTCCAGAACCTTGCATACAACCCGCCGCGCGCCAGCAATTCGGCATGGCTGCCGTCTTCGGCGATGCGGCCTTCCTCCAGCACCAGAATCCGGTCCATCCGCGCGATGGTGGACAGGCGGTGGGCAATGGCGATCACCGTCTTGCCCTCCATCAACCCGTAAAGCGTATCCTGTATCGCCGCCTCCACTTCCGAATCCAGCGCCGAGGTCGCTTCGTCCAGCACCAGTATCGGCGCGTCTTTCAGGATCACCCGGGCCAGCGCGATCCGTTGGCGCTGGCCGCCCGACAGCTTGACCCCGCGCTCGCCGACCTGGGCATCATAGCCCTTGCGCCCTTCCGGGTCTTGCAGGGTGGCGATGAAGCCATCGGCTTCGGCACGGTGCGCTGCCTCGGCCATCTGCGCCTCGGTGGCATCGGGGCGACCATAAAGGATGTTGGCCCGGACCGAGCGATGCAACAGCGAACTGTCCTGCTGCACCATGCCGATTTTCGCCCGCAGACTGTCCTGACTGACCAGTGCGATATCCTGCCCGTCAATCAGCACCCGGCCGCCGTCGGGGTCGTAAAACCGCAGAATCAGCTTGACCAGCGTGGTTTTCCCGGCACCCGAGCGCCCGACCAGCCCGATCTTTTCGCCGGGGCTGATCGTCAGGTTCAGCCGGTCGATGCCGCCGGCCCCCCGGCCATAATGGTGCGACAGGTTTTCCAGCACCAGCCTGCCTTCGCCCATCGCCAGTGGCTGCGCCTGCGGCACATCGCGCAGGGTGATCGGCTGGGCGATGGTCTGCATCCCTTCGGCCACCACACCAAGGCTGCGGAAAAAGTTCGACAGCGCCCACATGATCCAGCCGGTCATCGCATTCAGCCGCAGCACCAGCGACGAAGCGGCGGCAACCGTGCCGACCGTGGCTGCCCCCTGCATCCACAACAAAAGCGCCCAGCCCACCACCGCCACGATCAGCACGCCGTTCAGCAGCACCAGCACCACATCCATCGTGGTGAAAATCCGCATCTCCTTGAAAAAAGTCTGCCGCGCCGTTTCGATGGTTTCGCGGGCATAGTCGATTTCAAGGTCATTCTGGGCAAACAGCTTGACCGAATGAATGTTGGTATAGCTGTCCACCACCCGCCCGGTCACCGCCGAGCGCGCGTCGGACGAGGCTTGCGAGGCCGGGCCGACCCGTTTCAGCGTCCAATTCACCAGCAACCCATACATCACCAGCCAGACCATCAGCGGGATCAGCAGCCGCACGTCGGCTTCATACAGGATGATCGCGGCTCCGATCAGATAGGCCAGTGCAAAGGTGATGGCGTCAAAGATCTGAAACACCGCGTCGCCGGCCGCTGGCGGGGTCTGCATGATCCGGTTGGCGATGCGCCCGGCAAAATCGTTTTCAAACCAGCCGACCGACTGGCGCAGCACATGACGGTGCGCCCGCCAGCGGATCAGCGAGCCAAAGTTGGGCAGAACCGCATTGTTCAACAGTGCCACATGCAGGCCCTGAACAAGCGGCCGCAGCGTCAGGATGAACACCGCCGCCAGCATCAGTTCCAGCCCGTGCGCTGCCAGGACCGTGGCGGGGTTGCCCTGCCCCAGCAGATCCACCAGCCGCCCGACATACCAGATCAGGCTGACCTCGACCGCCGCGACGGCCACCGATGACAGCGCGGTGACGGCAAACAGCCGTTTGAATGGTTGCGAATAGTCCCACAGAAACGCCCACAGACCCTGTGGCGGCGTATCCGTCTCCTTATACGAGGTATAAGGATCGACCAGATTTTCAAAATAGCGGAACACGGGCTTGGCCTTTCACGGCACTGCCTGCCCGATATATATCGGATTTCCGGCAGTGAAAACCCGCCGCGACCCTATTCGAAGATCAGAACCACGGCACCGGCAGCCACCATCGCCCCCATCACGATGTTGAAGATGCGCAGCCTTGAGCCATTGCCCAGCCAGCCCGCCATCGCCTGCCCGCTCCAAGCCCAGCCCAGCGCCGACGAAAAGCCCATCAGGATGAATGTCGCCGCGATGATCGCCGACGTGGCCACCGGCGCGTCGCGCGACAGGTAAAGCGAGGTGATGGAGATGGCCATGACCCAGCCCTTGGGATTGATCCACTGAAACGCCGCGGCCCCCAGAAAGCTGAAGGGTCTGCCCACGCCCGGCCCATCGCCCGCCGCACCGGCGGTGGCAATCTTCCACCCCATCCACAGCAGCAGCGCCGCACCGCCCCAGCGCAGGCCCTGTTGCAGGATCAGGCTTTGCTGGAACGCCTGCCCCAGAAACAGCCCGACAATGAATACCATCAGGGGAAAGCCAAGCGCGATGCCCATGATATGCGCCATGGTTGCGCGCAGCCCGAAGCGTGCGCCCGATGCGGCCAGCAGCGCATTGTTCGGCCCCGGGGTCCAGGCGCTGGCAAAGGCCAGCGCGAACATCGGCACAAAGGTTTCCATCGGCATCGCGTCACCTGATAGGTATGTAAAGCTGACCTTTTTAGGGTCGGAGTCGCTGCCCTGTCAACCCAGCATGTCGGCCCTGGACAGGGAGAACCCCGAGGCGATCCAAGCCGCCTCCAGTTCTGCCAGCCGCACCCCCAGCGCCGGGCCTTGCAGCCCGGGCATCAGATCCGCCGCCGCCAGGGGAAACTGTGCCGCTGCCCCTTCGGCAACCGCCTGCTGCCAAAGGTCGGGCAAGTCGGCCTCGAACACCGCGCCGCGCAGCAACAGCGCGTCACAGACCAGGCTTGCGCCATGACGATAAGCCATTTCCCCCGGCCCCTCGGCCCCGCCGATCAAATCGCGCAGCAAGGCCCAGTCGCGCGATTCCGCCCGGGAAAGCCGCAAGGCCGCGCTTGGATCGTCACCACCCAAAGCCACCAGCCGCCGCATCCAGCCCGGCGGCACCCCGCTTTCCAGATGAACCAGAACCGTCAGCGCTTCGGCATCGGCACCGGGTAAGATCTGCCCCAGAACGCCGCACGACACCATCGCGCCAACCGCCGGCGCCGGGTCAGAAGCGGCCAGCAGCTTGCGCATCTCTGCCCCGACCCGTTCGCGTGACAGCGCCTCCAACCCCTCCAGATTGGCGGCACAGGCGGCCAGGCCTTCGGCATCCGGCCCCTGATCCGGATCGCCATGGGTGGCGTAAAAACGGAAAAACCGCAGGATGCGCAGGTAATCCTCGGCGATGCGGGCGCTGGCATCACCGACAAACCGCACCCGCCGCGTCAACAGGTCTGGCATCCCGCCCAACGGGTCGATCACCGTGCCATCGGCCTGCGCATACAGCGCATTCATGGTGAAATCCCGCCGCGCTGCATCTTCGGCGAGCGAGGCACCAAAGCCCACCACGGCATGGCGGCCATCACTGGCCAGATCGCGGCGAAAGGTGGTAACCTCATAGGGCATTCCATTGGCAACCACGGTCACGGTGCCATGGTCGATCCCGGTCGGCACCACCCGCATCCCCGCCGCTTCGGCCAGCAAGGCGACCGCGCCGGGCAAGGCATCGGTGGCAATATCCACATCCGCCACTTCCATCCCCAGCAACGCATTCCGCACCGCCCCCCCCACCACCAGCGCCTGATGCCCGGCCATGGTCAGCATGGCACAGATCGCCTGCGTCTCGCCCCGGTTCAGCCATTGGCCCGCCAGTTTCATCGCGCCATCCGCTCTGCCAACCCGCGCAATATCCGCGCCGTGGCCCCCCAGATATAATAGGGGCCGAACGGAACGGCATAATAATAACGCGGCTGGCCCTGCCAGATACGCTGTTCCACCCGGAACTGGCCGGGGCGGGTCACATGTGCCAGCGGAACAGTAAAGACCTCGTCCACCTCGCCGGGTTCCGCCACCGGGTCAAGGCTGCCGCCGATCCATGCCAGAACCGGGGTGATGCTGAAGCCGGTCACGGTTTCATGCGGCGGCAAATGACCGAGGATCTCGACCCCGGCGGGATCCAGCCCGATCTCTTCGTTCGCCTCGCGCAGGGCAGCCGCCTCGGCCCCGGCATCGCCCTTGTCGATCTTGCCACCGGGAAAGGCGATCTGGCCGGGATGGTGGTTCAGATGCGAGGCGCGCTTGGTCAGCACCAGCCGCGCCTGCCCGGCGATGCTGCACACTGCCACCAAAACCGCCGCCGACCGCAGCACCCGCCCGGGCGGCAGGACGATGGCGGGGTTCAGATCGAAATCGGATGAGGCCTCGGCCCGCCGCCCCAGCGACGCCAGCAACAGACTGCGGGCATCAGCCACCGGCTGCACCCGCAGGATCGGCCGCACCCGAAGGATCGGCGGCATCCTTGCCCAACGTCGTCGGTTCAAATTCGTAGTGCGCCCCGCAGAACTGGCAATCGGCGGTGACGATCCCGGTTTCGGTCACCATGCCGGCAATGTCACCGGCCCCGTAGATCGACAGGCTGCCCCGCACCTTTTCCGCCGAACAGGTGCAGCCGAACGTGACCGGCTGCGGGTCATAGACCCGGGGGCCCTCTTCATGGAACAGCCGCACCAGCAGGTCGGTCGGATGCACCGTCGGCCCGATCAATTCCAGATCTTCCACCGTATCCAGCAGCAGATTGGCACGGTTCCAGTTTTCCTCGGCATCGCCCTCCAGTATGTCAGCGGCGGCCAGCAACCCGCCTTCGCCCGAGCCGCCTTCTCCCTTGGCCATCAGGGGCGAGGCTTTGGGCATATGCTGCAGCATCACCCCCCCGGCGCGCCAGTGCGGCACCGACCCCGGCACCTGGCTGCGGCCATAGGTCAGGGCAAACCGGGTCGGCAATTGCTCCGACTGGGCAAAATAGGTCTCGGCACAGGCGGCAAGCGAGGCACCGGCAAGCGGCGTGATCCCCTGATAGGGCACGGTACCCGGCCCCTGATCGATCAGGATCATCAGATAACCCGCGCCGATATGGGAAAACGGCGGCAACGACGGGTCAATCCGGGCCGCTTCGAATGACGCATATGCCCGCATTCGCGCCGGCGCCCCTTCGCCTTTGGGGCCATAATAATCGGTGGCGATCAGCTTGACCGGCCCGTCGCCGCGCACCTGCAACGACAGCTTCCAGCGCAGCTTGATGGTCTGGCCGATCAGTGCTGTCAGCGTCGCCGCCTCGGCCACCAGCGCTTCGACCGGTGCGGGGTAATCATGCTGACGCAGGATCCGCTCCAACACCCCATCAAGCCGCGCCACCCGGCCGCGGATGTCGCAATGGTCCAGTTGAAACGGCAGGACCGTATCATCCCAGGCGATTTGAGACCCGAGGGTCGAGGTGGCAGACGACATGGGGTTTCCTTGCAAGGCCGCACTTGGCATACCGCGCGCAAGGGGCAACGGCAACCGCCGGACCATGGCCTGCGCGCGCCGCCACAGGAGAACGGGATGAACCGACGCTTTGGCACACCGCCGGAACCGGGCCGCAGCTACCGCCGCCGCCCGGGGGTCTATGCGGTGCTGTGGCTGGCGGGCGATGTGCTGCTCACCCATCAGGCCGACCCGATCCCCGAGGTCCAACTGCCCGGTGGCGGCATCGACGCGGGCGAATCACCGCTGCAGGCGCTGTACCGCGAGGTGATGGAGGAAACCGGCTGGCACATTCGCCCGATCCGCCGCCTTGGGGTCTATCGCCGCTTCACCTTCATGCCCGAGTATGACCTGTGGGCCGAAAAGCTCTGCACCATCTACCTCGCCCGCCCGACCCGCCGCATCGGGCAGCCAACCGAACCGGGCCACACTGCACTGTGGATGGCCGCCACAACAGCGGTCACGGCGCTGGACAACGACGGCGACCGGCATTTTCTGCAGAAGGTGATGCGCCGCCCGGCCCGGGTTCTTGCCGGTTGACCTTTTGATTCATGTTCATTTCATGCTTTCAGATATGCCACCGGCGGCGGGGGAGATGTTACCCCACCCTCCCGGCAGGGTCAGAACCGTCAGAGCAGTTGCGCCGCCCAAAGCCCCGCCACTGTCAGCACCGCGCCCAGGGCGATCCAGGCCAGCGGCCACAGCCGTGACGGCTTTGGCGGCACCCGCCCCCCTCCCCGCCCGATCAGCCGCGCCTCGACCAGCGCGGGCAGCTTCGGGCCAAACCGCGCCAGCACAAGCGCGGTTTTCGCCAGATCGCGCAGCAGCGCCTTGGGGCCGACATTTTCCTGAATATATTGCTCGACGACAGGCCGCGCCACCTGCCAGATGTTGATCTGCGGGTTGAGCGAGCGTGCCACCCCCTCAACCACCACCATGGTGCGCTGCAGCAAAATCAGTTCGGTGCGGGTTTCCATGCCGAAGCGCTCGGTCACCTCGAACAGATAATGCAGCAGCCGCGCCATCGAGATCCTTGTGGCGTCCATGCCGAAAATCGGCTCTCCCACCGCACGCAAAGCCCGGGCGAATTCGTCGATATCACGGTCGGCGGGCACATATCCGGCCTCGAAATGCACCTCTGCCACCCGGCGGTAATCGCGGCGGATGAAGCCGAACAGGATCTCGGCATAGACCCGGCGGGTATATTCGTCGATCCGCCCCATGATGCCGAAATCATAGGCGATGATGTCGCCGTTGGCGGCGACCTTCAGATTGCCCTGATGCATGTCGCCGTGAAAGAAGCCGTCGCGCAGGGCATGACGCAGGAACAACTGCAACACCCGCTCCGACAAGACGCGGCGGTCATGGCCTGCCGCGTCGATGGCCCCATTGTCGCCCAGCCCGGCCCCTTCGACCCAATCCAGCGTCATCACATTCCGTGACAAAAGCGCCCAGCGCGGCCTTGGCACCTGAAACCCGGCGTCGCCCTTGGTATTGTCGCCAAACTCCGACGCGGCAGAGGCCTCCAGCCGCAGGTCAAGTTCCCCCATCACCACGCCTTCGAAATGGCGGATCACCTCGGTCGGGTGCAACCGGCGCGACGCGGGCGACAGCGCTTCGATGAACGACGCCGCAAAGTAGAAAGCGTCGATATCCTTGCGGAAGGCGCGTTCGATATCGGGGCGCAGCACCTTGACCGCAACATCCTCGCCGGTTTCGATCAGGCGGGCGCGGTGGACCTGCGCAATCGAAGCCGCTGCAACGGCATCGGAAAACTCGGCATAGATCGCAGCGACCGGCTGGCCAAGCTCCGCCTCGACCATGGCGCGGGCCTGCGCCGTGGGAAAGGGCGGCAGCTTGTCCTGCAGATAGCGCAACTGGTCCGCCAGCGTATCCCCCACCACATCGGGGCGGGTCGACATCAGCTGGCCGAACTTGATGTAAACCGGGCCAAGGGCGGTCAGCGCCCGGGTCAGCGACGGCAATGCGGGATCACCGCGCAATCCCAAGAACTGCACCGGCCAGGTCAATAGCCGCACCAAAAACCGCAACCTTGGCGGGGTGTGAAAGGCATCCATCACCACCGGCATCGCGCCGGTACGTTCCAGAGTGGCCCCGGTGCGGATCAACCGCAGGATATTGTGCGGACCCCGCACCTAGATCTTCCATCCCGAATGCAGGGCCGCCACGCCCATTGTCAGGTTGCGGTACTTCGCCATGGTAAACCCGGCATCGCGGATCATCGCCAGAAAGGCTTCCTGATCGGGAAACTTGCGGATGCTTTCAACCAGATACCGATAGCTGGCACGATCTCCGGTCACCACCTGGCCCAGCGCGGGAATCACGTTGAAGGAATACAGGTCATAGGCCTTTTGCAGCACCGGGTTCGGCAACTGGCTGAATTCCAGCACCATCAGCCGCCCGCCGGGGCGCAGCACCCGATAGGCCTCGGCCAGCGCATCGGCGATGCGGGTGACATTCCGGATGCCAAAGCTGATCGTGCTGACATCGAATGACGCATCGCCAAAGGGCAGCGCCATCGCATCGCCAACCACCCAGTCAAGCTTTCCCGCCACCTGCTCGGCCTCGGCCCGCTGGCGGCCCGCCACCAGCATGCTTTCGGTCAGATCACAGACGACAGCGGTGGCCCCCGGCGCGCGCTTCAGAAAGCGGAACGCCACATCGCCGGTGCCGCCCGCCACATCCAGCAGGCGCTGACCGGCGCGTGGGGCCAGCCAGTCCATCATCGCGTCTTTCCACAGCCGGTGGATGCCGCCCGACATCAGGTCGTTCATCACATCATATTTCGACGCGACCCGGGTAAAGACCCCGTGGACCATCCCGGCCTTGTCGCCTTCTGACACGGTCTGATAACCGAAATGGGTGGTGGAGGGCTGGTCGGTCATGTGGTCGGTCGTGTCGTCGATCATCGGCCCTGTCCTTGCGGTTGCGGGCCTTTATAGGCGGCATGGCGGCACAGGAACAGGGCCTGCGGCTGCGCCCTGTGGTCACGCCTTGATCCCCGGGGCTGTCGGGGCAACCGGTTGACCGGCAGTCATCCCCAACTGGCGAACCCTGTCGGCGATCTCCATCACCTCATCCGGCACCGCGCGGCCATCGTGACCGGGGCCGAACCGCAGGGCCATCGGTCGGGGCGCGCCGCATCTTCAGCCGGAGCGGCATGAGCATTGAGTGAAACCGCAGGCGGTCCGACCGGAGTTTGCACAAACTCCGAAACGAAGCCTGCACAGGCTTCGGCTCGATTTCTGCACAGAAATCGGTCGCGGCGGCTGTTGCCGCGACGGGTCCATCCGGGCCATCCGGCTTTGGCCGGTCAGGTGCCCGGTCCTGACCAAAGGCAGGCTGACGGGTGGCTCCTGGCCACCCGGCGCTACCCGCCCTGCCGCACCCCGTCGGCAATCATCATCACCTCGTTCAGCATCACCCGGCCATTGTGATCGAGGTCAAACAGCATGAACTGCCGCCAATCCTGCGCCTCGTCCTCGTCCATCTGGTCCAGCGCCTTGGCCTGACCCCAGTCGCGCAGTTCGGCAGCGCTGACCATGCCGCTCAGGTCACTGTCGGCGGTGCCATGCGCCACCTGCAATTGACCGCGCTGGCTGGCGGCGGCATTGCCCACCAGCGCCGCAAGTTCCACGCCGCTGATCGCACCGTCATTGTCCAGATCACCCGCCAGCAGCCGCGCCATGGCGCGTGCCCTGATCCCGGCGCGGGTCGAGGCGATGAAGGTTTCGATCCCGGCGGCATCAACCCCCTGAGCGCTGCCATAGCCAAGGATGATCGCCGCCGCCTCCTCGATAAACCGGGCGCGAGCCTTGGCAAGCCGTTTTACGAAGCGGTCAGGCAGCACGGGTGCCGCTTCCAGCGGCAGCGCCGCCACCTCGGGCGCGGGACCGGGGCCGAGACCGCCTGCTGCAACCCCGGTGGCAGTCATCACCAGCAGGCACATCATCACCAGAAATCGCATCGCCGCCCCTCCCGTCCTGTCGCCTTTATCCGCCAAGGTGGTAAACGGGGGATTAACCACGCCATGCCGCCACAGGAGCCTGCCCTTGCCCGAACTGCCCGAAGTGGAAACCGTGCGCCGCGGGCTGGAACCGGTGATGACCGGGCAGGTGATCGCGCAAGCACAGGTCAACCGCGACGGGCTGCGCTTTCCCTTTCCGTCCCGTATGGCCGAACGGCTGGCCGGGCAGCGGGTGGAGCGGCTGTGGCGGCGGTCGAAATACATCCTCGCCGACCTGCATTCCGGCGAAACCCTGCTGCTGCATCTGGGCATGTCGGGCCGCATCCTGATATCGGGTGCCATGGTGGGGCAGTTTCACCATGATCATCCGGCACCGCAAAAGCATGACCATGTTGTGCTGACCATGGCCAACGGCGCCTGCATCACCTTCAACGATGCCCGCCGCTTCGGGGCGATGGATCTGATGACCAGCGCCGACGCAGCGGCGCACCCTTTGCTCGCCAGCCTCGGGCCGGAACCGCTGGGCAATGATTTCCACCAGGACTATCTTGCGGCGCGGCTCCATGGCCGCCAGACCCCGGTCAAATCCGCGCTTCTCGATCAGGGCGTGGTGGCGGGGCTTGGCAATATCTATGTCTGCGAGGTGCTGCACCGTACCGGTATCTCCCCGGCGCGGCTGGCCGGATCTGTCACGGCGGCAGAGGTGGCGGCGCTGGTGCCGATGATCCGCGATGTGCTGGCAGAGGCGATCGAGGCCGGCGGCTCATCGCTGCGCGACTACCGGCAGGCCGACGGCGAACTGGGTTATTTCCAGCATCGGTTCCGGGTTTATGACCGTGAAGGCCAGCCCTGCACCAGACCCGGCTGCGGCGGCACCGTGGTGCGGCTGGTGCAGGCAGGGAGATCCTCATTCCACTGCCCGCTGTGCCAGCGCTGATCGCGGTTGGAGCAGGCGGAAGGCGATGCTACAGATCGCCACCAGGCAGGAGTGACAGATGAGCTATCAGACCATCCTTGTTGAAACCGCCGGATCGGTGGCGGTGATCCGGCTGAACCGGCCCGAGGCGCTCAACGCGATCAATTCGCTGATGATGCGGGAACTGGCGGCGGCGGTAGCGGCGGCGGAGGCTGACGCATCGGTGCGCTGCCTCATCATCGCCGGATCGGAAAAGGCCTTTGCCGCCGGGGCCGATGTGCGCGAAATGGCGGAAAAGAGCTTTGTCGAGGCTTTTGCCGCCGATTTCTTCGTGGCGGAGGCCGAAGCAATCGCCCGTGCCCGCAAACCGATCATCGCCGCAGTGGCCGGTTTTGCCCTTGGCGGGGGATGCGAACTGGCGCTGCTGGCCGATTTCATCATCGCCGCCGATACGGCGAAATTCGGGCTGCCGGAGACCAACCTTGCCATCATCCCCGGCATGGGTGGCACCCAGCGCCTGCCGCGCGCCGTGGGCCGGGCCAAGGCGATGGATCTGGTGCTGACCGGCCGGATGATGGATGCGGCAGAGGCGGAACGGGCGGGGCTGGTGGCGCGGGTGGTGCCCGCAGATCAACTGATGGCAGAGGCGCTGGCGGCGGCGCAGCGAATCGCCGGCAAATCCCTGCTGGCGGTGATGGCCGCCAAGGAGGCGGTGAACCGCGCCAGCGAAACCAGCCTGCAAGAGGGGTTGCGATTCGAGCGGCGGCTGTTTCATGCGTTGTTCGCCACCCGGGACCAAAAGGAAGGCATGGCGGCATTTCTGGAAAAGCGCCGCCCCGAATTCCGCGACGCCTGAACGCGCCCAACTCCCATCGGCGGGCTTTCGCAAAAACTTTGCGCGGGGAGCCGGTTTGGCGGGTTGACTAGGGGGCGAGTCGCGCTTAACAGGGCCACTTCAGATTTACCCGCACCGGAACCGGAAGCCCCATATGGCAAATACGCCCCAGTCCAAGAAGCGCGCGCGCCAGAGCGAAGCCCGCTATGCCGTGAACAAATCGCGCCGCTCGCGCATTCGTACTTTCATCCGCAAGGTGGAAGAGGCGCTGACCTCGGGCAACAAGGATGCAGCGGCACTGGCCTTGCAGGCAGCACAGCCCGAAATGGCGCGTGGCGTTTCCAAGGGTGTGTTGCACAAGAATACGGTGGCCCGGAAGATGTCGCGGCTTTCCGCGCGCGTCAAGGCACTGGCTGTCTGACGGGTCTTTCGCTAAGTAATTGAAAAAGGCGCATCTTTCGATGCGTCTTTTTTCATTTTCTACCCACATACTTATCCACCGTGCCCTTTTTGCAAGACTTGCCGGATTCGCGGCAACAAACATCGAGTCAAGGTCATAGTTCTGTTGCAGGGCCGCGCGCGGGGTTGATAGCTTGCACAAGCGATTCACGTCGTCTTGGGGGACATGACGTTGGCGCTGTTTATCGGCTGGTATCGGGGCTGCACATCCCGGCACTGCAAGAGGCTGATAAAGGGCGCTGATGGTCGGGACCGGGGCAAAGGGAAACTTTTCCGGCCCCGGAATCAGATCGGCGAACTGGCTGGCTTGGATAAGGCGGCGCAGCGCTGATTGTTTCGTGTCCGATACCGGGCCTGCTTTTGGCCCGTCGCTGCGCCTTTGATGGCGGAGCTGGCGGGTTTGTTTGCGGGCAACTCTGCCGGGCCGTTGGCTCTGGTGGACTTGGTGTGCCCAACGGAGTGGTGGCGGGAATATGAGTGCGTGTCGGGGTGCCGTGATCCATGGGTCCCGTTGTGTTGTTGGGCAACGATAAAGCGAAAAGCGGGTCAGGGTCGATGGCTGAACAAGCGTGGGGGCGCGTGAAAAATGAACTTCTCAAGGAACTGGGCAGGAACAACTACGTAACCTGGATCGAGCCGCTGGAATTTTCGCACCTGCTGGGCGGTGTTGCGCATTTCAACGTGCCGACCAATTTCATGGGCACCTGGGTTGCCCGCAATTTCGCCGATCAGATCCGGCAGCAATTCAGTGCCGCCGGGGAGGATGTCAGCCGGTTGGAATTCTCGGTGCCGTCGGTTTCGGTGCCGTCATCGGTGTTTGCCGACGAAAGACCGGCCAAGGTTGGGGTTTCGGCGCGCCGGCAGAATGGTGCCACCGATGGGGAATTGCCCGGGGCGTCGCTGGATACCCGCTTCACCTTTGACAGCTTTGTGGTCGGCAAGCCGAACGAACTGGCCCATGCCGCAGCGCGCCGCGTTGCCGAAGGCGGCCCCGCCAGCTTCAACCCGCTGTTTCTTTATGGCGGTGTCGGCCTTGGCAAAACCCATCTGATGCATGCCATCGCCTGGGAGTTGCAAAGCCGCAGCCCGCAGTCGCGGGTGCTGTACCTTTCCGCCGAGCAGTTCATGTACCGCTTTGTGCAGGCGCTGCGCGAAAAGGCGATCATGGATTTCAAGGAACTGTTCCGCTCGGTCGATGTGCTGATGGTCGATGATGTGCAGTTCATCGCGGGCAAGGACAGCACGCAGGAGGAATTCTTCCACACCTTCAATGCGTTGGTGGACCAGAACCGGCAGATCGTGATTTCGGCAGACCGGGCGCCGGGCGAAATCAAGGATCTGGAAGACCGGATCAAAAGCCGGTTGCAATGCGGGCTGGTGGTTGATCTGCACCCCACCGACTATGAACTGCGCCTTGGCATCCTGCTGCAAAAGGCCGAATTCTACCGCCAGCAATATCGCGGACTGGTGCTGGCCGATGGCGTGCTGGAGTTTCTGGCCCACAAGATCACCACCAACGTTCGTGTGCTGGAGGGGGCGCTGACGCGGCTGTTTGCCTTTGCCTCATTGGTCGGGCGTGAAATCACGCTGGAGCTGGCGACCGACTGTCTGGCCGACATCCTGCGCGCCTCGGATCGCAAGGTCACGGTCGAAGAGATCCAGCGCAAGGTCGCCGATCACTATAACATCCGCCTTGCCGACCTGATCGGCCCCAAGCGCTCGCGCCCGATTGCCCGGCCACGGCAGATCGCGATGTATCTGGCCAAGCAGTTGACCACCCGTTCCCTGCCGGAAATCGGCCGCCGCTTTGGCGGGCGCGATCACACCACCATCATGCACGGTGTCAAGGTGATCGACCAGATGCGCGCCACCGACCACCAGATGGCCGAAGATCTGAAAATGCTGCTGCGGTTGTTGCAAAGCTGAGGTCTGCGCCCACCTGATTGCCGCAGCGCGGTTCAAAAGGCTTGCGGTTGATTGGAATTTGGCTAGCTTCAGCGTCCCGGCAGGTGCATTTGCGCAACCGGGAAACCATGGCGGGGAATCGGGCAAATGAAGATCAGCATCGAACGAAGCGCCCTGTTGCGCGCCTTGGGTCAGGCGCAATCGGTGGTGGAGCGGCGCAACACCATCCCGATTCTGGCCAATGTGCTGATCGAGGCCGAAGGCGCAACCGCCAGCTTTCGGGCCACCGATCTGGATATCGAAGTGGTCGACAAATGCCCGGCGATGGTCGAGCGCCCCGGGGCCGCCACGGTATCGGCGGTGATGCTGCATGAGATCGTGCGCAAGCTGCCCGATGGCGCTTTGGTGCTGTTGAGCGATGATGGCGTATCGGGGCGGCTGAACGTGCAGGCGGGCCGGTCAAGTTTCGCGTTGGCCACCCTGCCGCGCGAAGATTTTCCGGTGATGGCCACCTCGGAATATGCCTGCAACTTTGCCGCCCCCTCCGGTGTGCTGCGCCGCCTGTTCGACAAGTCGAAATTCGCGATTTCCACCGAAGAGACGCGCTATTATCTGAACGGCGTCTTTATGCATGTCGCCACCGGCGACACTGGCCCGGCGCTGCGCTGTGTGGCCACCGATGGCCACCGGCTGGCGCGGATCGATGCCGCCTTGCCCGAGGGTGCCGAGGGCATGCCCGGGGTGATCGTGCCGCGCAAGACGGTGAACGAACTGCGCAAGCTGCTGGAAGATGACGATGTGCAGATCGCCGTTTCGGTGTCGGAAACCAAGGTGCGGTTTGCCACGCCGGAAATCGTGCTGACCTCCAAGGTGATCGACGGCACCTTTCCCGATTATACCCGCGTGATCCCGACCGGCAACACCCGCCGGCTGGAAGTGGACGCCGCCGAATTTGCCAAGGCGGTGGACAGGGTTGCCACCATATCGTCGGAACGCAGCCGCGCGGTGAAGCTGAGCCTTGATGACGACCGCCTGATCCTGTCGGTGACCGCCCCCGAATCCGGCACGGCCGAGGAGGAACTGGCGGTGGCCTACAGCGATGACCGGCTGGAGATCGGCTTCAACGCCAAATATCTGCTGGAGATAGCCAGCCAGGTCGACCGCGAAAACGCGGTGTTCCTGTTCAACTCCTCGGGCGACCCGACCCTGATGCGCGAAGGCAATGACCTGAGCGCGGTCTATGTTGTCATGCCGATGCGGGTATAACTTCTGGCGAGGTCACGGCGCGCTGCCCCCGGCCTGCCTGAGGGGCAGGCGTTCTTCACTGAAATCCCGCGCTGGGGAATTTCCGGGCGCTCATCACCCCGGGATATTCTTGAACAGAAATTGGAGAAGGAAGGCAAGGGTGCCCCTGTCCTTGCTGCAATTGTCACACTTCCGCTCGCACCGGACGGCGCGGCTGGCGCTGGACGGGCGCCCGGTGGCCTTGTTCGGCCCGAACGGTGCGGGCAAGACCAATGTGCTGGAGGCGCTGTCGCTGTTGTCGCCCGGTCGCGGGTTGCGCCGCGCCGGGGCGGAGGAGATTGCGCGCAAGCCGGAGTCGCTTGGTTGGAAAGTGACGGCGGCGCTGACCGGGCATGAGGTCGAGACCTGGGCCGAAGGCAGCGCCAGCCGCGAGGTGCGGATCGATGGCAAGGCCGCGCCGCAACTGGCTTTGGCGCGGGTCGCCCGGGTGCTGTGGCTGGTGCCCGCGATGGACCGCCTGTGGCTGGATGGTGCCGAGGCGCGGCGGCGGTTTCTCGACCGGATGGTGATGTCGTTCATTCCCGCCCATGCCGAGGCGGTGCTGGCCTATGACAAGGCGATGCGCGACCGCAACCGGCTGCTGAAAGACCTGGTGACGGACGGGGCATGGTATCAGGCGCTGGAGGCGCAGATGGCCGGTTCCGGGGCCGAAATCACCCGGAACCGGTTGGCCGTGCTGGATCGGATCGGCGCGGCGCTGGCTGCGACTGACAGTGCCTTTCCCGCCGCTGATCTGGCGCTTGTCGGCCCCGATGGCGAAGCTGCGGCGGCAAGCGGCGAGGGGTTGGCCGAAGCGCTGGCCCAGGGCCGCCGCCGCGATATGGCGGCGGGGCGGACACTGACAGGGCCACACCGGGTGGATATGGCGGCCATCTACCGCGCCAAAGGCATTGTCGCAGACCAATGTTCCACCGGCGAGCAGAAGGCGCTGCTGATCAGCCTGATCCTGGCCAATGCCCGCGCACTGGCTGCCGATCACGGCACCCCGCCGATCCTGCTGCTGGATGAAGTGGCGGCGCATCTTGACGCCGCGCGCCGTACCGCACTTTATGACGAGATCTGCCAGCTTGGCGCGCAGGCATTCATGACCGGCACCGGGGTCGAACTGTTCACCGACCTGCGCGGTCGGGCGCAGTTTTATGAAGTGACCGAAAGCGCCGGGCTTTCGACCATCACCGAAAGGGCCCCCGTATGACACTACCGGTACAGCGCGTCACGCTGGTGACGCTTGGCGTTGCTGATCTGAGCCGGGCGCGGGCTTTTTACGCCGCCCTTGGCTGGCAACCCGCCGACGAAACCCCGGGTGTGTCGTTCTATCAGATGAACGGTCTGGCGTTGGGCCTGTTCGGGTTGGCCGATCTGGCGGCAGATCAGTGCCGCGCCGGGGCAGCGCTGGGCACCGGGGCTGCAACGCTGGCGCAGAATTTCGCCGACCGCGCCGGGGTTGATGCCGCCTATCAGGCCGCCCTTGCCGCCGGTGCCACCGGGTTGAAAGCGCCGGAGCCGGTGTTCTGGGGCGGCTATTCCGGCTATTTCGCCGATCCGGACGGCCATGTCTGGGAACTGGCGCACAACCCCTGTTGGCCGCTGCACCCCGACGGATCGCTGACCCTGCCCGGCGTGATCGAGGCGATTGCCGAGATGGACCTGAGTGCATCTGATGAGGCGGCGATCGCGGCGTTGCTGGCACGGTCATTCGATACCGATTTTGGCGGGCGCAGCTATTTCAAGACCCGGCATCATCTGCGGCTGGTGATTCGAGGGGATGGCGGGATCGTGGCGCATATGGCGTTGCAGTTCCGCGCGATGCGGCTGGGGGGTCGGCTGATCACCGTGACCGGGCTGGCCGAAGTGGCGACCGATCCGCGCCATCGCGGCAAGGGCCATACGACGGCCTTGTTGCAGGCAGCGATTGCGCGGGCGCGGGCGGGGCGGGCGGATTACTTTCTGTTGTTCGGCGAGGCCGGTCTTTACGCAGCGGCGGGGTTCCGGCCTGTGCATAACCCGATGCGGTTTCTGGAACTCGAAGGGGCGGCAAGCGGGGCGATGATGCACGAACCGGCCGAGGCGTTGATGGTGCTGCCGCTGGGTGCCGAGCCATGGGACGATACGGCGGAACTGGATCTGCTGGGCGGCCTGTTCTGAGGGCGACATGACAATCACTCCCTATGAACTTTTCCTTTATGTGCTTGGCCTTGCCGGGCTTTGGGCCATCCCGGGGCCGGTCTGGATGGCACTGACCGCCCGCGCGCTGTCGGGCGGCTTTGCTGCGGCCTGGCCGTTGGCGGTGGGGGTGGCGCTGGGCGATCTGGTCTGGCCGCTGGTCGCCATTCTCGGGCTGGGCTGGATCGGGCAAAGCTACGGCGACCTGATGTCGCTGCTGCGCTGGGTGGCGGCTGGGGTGTTCATCGGCATGGGGGTGATGCTGATCCGCAAACCGGCAGCGGCCCCCAATACCGACAGCCGCCTGACGCGGCCGGGGGTCTGGGCCGGGTTCACGGTGGGGATGGCAGTGGTGATCGGCAACCCCAAGGTGATCCTGTTCTACATGGGGGCGTTGCCGGGCTTTTTCAGCCTTGACGCGCTGACTGCGCTGGATATTGCCCTGATCATCACCGTTTCGGCGCTGGTGCCGATGGCGGGAAATCTGGGGCTGGCGCTGTTTCTCGACCGGGCGCGGCGGCTGCTGTCCAGCCCGGCAAGTATCCGGCGGCTCAACCTTGGTTCAGGCATCCTGCTGATTGCGGTCGGGCTGGCGATTCCCTTTCTGTAACCACCAAATCTTGTGTCGATTGCGTGACAAGCAGGACCTGAAGCGCTATAAGATACGCATCATTGAGGGGACGCAGACCACATGGCCGAAGACGCCAAGAAACCCGAAGCCTACGACGCCGATTCGATCAAGGTTCTCAAGGGGTTGGATGCCGTTCGCAAACGCCCCGGCATGTATATCGGCGACACCGATGATGGCTCGGGCCTGCATCACATGGTGTATGAGGTTGTCGATAACGGCATCGACGAGGTTCTGGCCGGTCACGCCACCGCCGTCAGCGTGAAAATCCACGCCGACAATTCGGTTTCGGTGCGCGACAACGGCCGTGGCATCCCGGTCGATATCCATCAGGGCGAAGGGGTTTCCGCCGCCGAGGTTATCATGACCCAGTTGCATGCCGGCGGCAAATTCGACCAGAACAGCTACAAGGTGTCGGGTGGGTTGCACGGCGTTGGCGTGTCGGTGGTCAATGCGCTGAGCGATTGGCTGGATCTGCGGATCTGGCGCAACGACAAGGAATATTATGCCCGTTTCGAGCGCGGCGATACCGCGATTTCTCTGCATGAGGTCGGGCCTGCCGTCGGGGAAAAAGGCACCGAAGTGCGGTTTCTGGCCTCGCTTACGACCTTTTCCAACCACGACTATCTGTTCAAGACGCTGGAAAACCGCCTGCGCGAACTGGCGTTCCTGAATTCGGGCGTGCGTATCATTCTGGAGGATGAACGCCCGGCAGAGCCGCTGAAATCCGAACTGTTCTACGAAGGCGGGGTGCGGGAATATGTCCGCTATCTTGACCGCTCCAAGACCCCGCTGATCCCGGTACCGGTTTACATCATCGGCGAGAAGAACGGCACCAGTGTAGAAGTGGCGATGTGGTGGAACGACAGTTACCATGAAACCGTGCTGCCCTTTACCAACAATATTCCGCAACGCGACGGCGGCACCCATTTGGCGGGGTTTCGCGGCGCGCTGACCCGCACGATCAACAGCTATGCCCAGACCAGCGGCATCGCCAAAAAGGAAAAGGTCGATTTCACCGGCGACGATGCCCGCGAAGGGTTGACCTGCGTGCTGTCGGTCAAGGTGCCGGACCCGAAGTTTTCCAGCCAGACCAAAGACAAGCTGGTGTCGTCCGAGGTCCGCCCCGCCGTGGAAAATCTGGTCAACGAAAAGCTGAGCGAATGGTTCGAGGAAAACCCCGGCCCTGCCAGGATCATCGTCGGCAAGATCATCGAGGCGGCATTGGCGCGCGAAGCGGCGCGCAAGGCGCGGGAACTGACCCGGCGCAAATCGGCGATGGATGTGGCGAACCTGCCCGGCAAGCTGGCCGATTGTCAGGAGAAAGACCCTTCGAAATCCGAGATTTTTCTGGTCGAGGGTGACAGCGCCGGGGGCTCGGCCAAACAGGGGCGCTCACGCTCCAATCAGGCGGTCTTGCCACTGCGGGGAAAAATTCTCAACGTAGAGCGGGCACGGTTTGACCGGATGCTGGCCAGCGAGCAGATCGGCACCCTGATCACCGCGCTGGGGGCTGGCATTGGCCGCGATGAATTCAATGTGAACAAGCTGCGCTACCACAAGATCGTCATCATGACCGATGCCGATGTCGATGGTGCCCATATCCGCACCCTGCTGCTGACCTTTTTCTTTCGCCAGATGCCGGAACTGATCGAGGGCGGGTTTCTGTATATCGCGCAGCCGCCGCTTTACAAAGTGACGCGCGGAAAGTCCGAGGTTTACCTCAAGGATCAGCCGGCGCTGGATGATTATCTGGTGCAGATGGGGGTTGACGGCGCGGTGCTGCGCCTTGGCAACGGCGAAGCGATCGCCGACGCCGATCTGGCGCGGGTTGTGGAAGAGGCGCGGGCGGTCAAGCGCAGCCTGACGGCGTTCCCCACCCACTATCCACATCGGATCCTGGAACAGGCGGCGATTGCCGGGGCACTGATGGTCGGGCGGATCGACCATGATCCGCAGGGCATGGCTGATCTGGTGGCGTCACGGCTGGATCTGGTTGCCGCCGAATATGAACGCGGCTGGGCCGGGCGACCGACCCAGGATCACGGCCTGCGCCTCAGCCGCAGCCTGCGCGGTGTCGAAGAGGTGCGCACGCTGGATGGCCCGGTGCTGCGCTCGGGCGAGGCGCGGCGGCTGGCCAGCCACACCGCTTCGTTGCAGGAGGTCTATACCCAACCGGCACGGCTGGTGCGGCGCGACCGTGAAGTGCTGGTGCATGGCCCGGTGGAATTGCTGGCCGCGATTTTGGCCGAGGGCGAAAAGGGCCTGACCCTGCAGCGCTACAAGGGGTTGGGAGAGATGAACCCGGGTCAGTTGTGGGAAACCACGCTCGACCCCGAAGCGCGGACGCTGCTGCAGGTCAAGGTCGATGATCTGGCCGAAGCCGATGACATCTTCACCAAGCTGATGGGCGATGTCGTCGAACCCCGGCGGGAATTCATCCAGACCAACGCCCTGAACGTGGCGCATCTGGATTTTTGAGCCGTGCCATAGCGGCGGCACCCCTGCCGCTTTGGCTGGACGATGGGTGGGAAACGTGGTCACTTCGGGCGGCATTCCCCGCCCGCCAAAGGCCATCCCATGAAGCTTCGCGATCTGGAAATTTTCACTGTTGCCCCCCCCGCCCCCGGCTGGGGCGGGCGCTACTGGACCTTTGTCAAGCTGACCACTGATGACGGCATCACCGGCTACGGCGAATGCTACGTGTCCACCGTCGGGCCACAGGCGATGGACGGCGTGATCCGCGACGTGTTTGCGCGGCACATGCAGGGCACCAGCGCCGAAAACATCGAACTGATGTACCGCCGGGTCTATTCGTCGGGCTTTACCCAGCGGCCTGACCCCACCGTGATCGGTGCCTTTTCCGGGCTGGAAATTGCCTGCTGGGATATCATTGGCAAGGCGCGGGGCCGCCCGGTCTGGGCGCTGCTGGGCGGGCGGATGAATGACCGGGTGCGGAGTTACACCTATCTGTATCCCGAGCCGGGGCAGGATGCGGCGCGGTTCTGGATTGATGCCGACTGGCAGGCGGATGAGGCGGCGCGGATGGTGGCGCTGGGCTTTACGGCGGTGAAATTCGACCCTGCCGGGCCCTATACGATCCGCGGCGGCCATATGCCCGCGATGAGCGACATCACAAGGTCGGTCGAGTTCTGCAAACGCATTCGCGAGGCGGTTGGGGATCGTGCCGACCTGCTGTTCGGCACCCACGGCCAGTTTTCCACCCCCGGCGCGATCCGGCTGGGCCAGGCGCTGGAGCCCTATAGCCCGCTGTGGTATGAAGAACCGATCCCGCCCGATAACATCCTGGAATTCGCCGAAGTGGCGCGGGCGGTGCGCATCCCCATCGCCACCGGAGAGCGCTTTGCCACCAAGGCCGAGTTTGCCATGCTGCTGCGCACCGGGGGGGCCAAGATCCTGCAACCGGCGCTGGGGCGTGTCGGCGGGATATGGGAGGCGAAAAAGATCGCCATCATGGCCGAAAGCTTCAACGCCGAGATGGCCCCGCATCTCTATGCCGGGCCGGTGGAATGGGCGGCGAATATCCATCTGGCGGCCTCGATCCCCAATATCCTGATGGCCGAAACCATCCAGACCGGCGGCGCATTCCATCTGGCGCTGGTGAAGAATGCGATCAAATGGGAAGACGGGTACATCCTGCCGCCCGAAGCCCCGGGGCTGGGGATCGAGTTTGACGAGGCACTTGCCCGTGCCCATCCCTACACAGGGGACCGCCTTCATCTGGAAATGCAGGAAGCGCCGTGCGACTGGCGGCACGGCAATGCCTTTGCCGGTGGCGCACCGACCGGAACCTGAGATGGCGGCGCTGCCAACGGCCCACGCAATGGCTTCTGGCGCGCTGGCGTTGATGTTGGGTGCCGCAGGGGCTGCAGCGGCATGGGGGCTGGGTTTGCCGCTGCCGATCCTGCTCGGGTCGCTCGTGGTGGTGGCGGGGCTTTCGGCATCGGGCTGGCGCATCGGGCCGCTGGTCCCGGCGCTGCCGCAGAACCTGCGGCTGGCCTTTGTACCGATCATCGGCGTGTCGATCGGCGGGGCCTTTCATCCCGGATTGCTGAACGAGGCGGTGACATGGTGGCCAAGCCTGCTGGGTCTGGTGCTGTTCGTGCCGATGGCAATGGGGGCAAGCTACCAGATCTATCGCCGCATCGGCGGGCTGGATGCGACAACGGCGGCGTTTGCCGCCGTGCCGGGCGGCCTGATCGAATCGCTGGCGATGGGGGAGCAGGCGGGGGCCGACATGCAGATGCTGACGATGCTGCATTTCCTGCGGTTGATCGGCTGTATCCTGCTGGTGCCATTCGGGTTCTGGGTGCTGACCGGCGCATTGGTCGGCTCGGTCGGCGGGGCGGCGATGCCGGGCAGTGGCGGGGCGCTGACGGTGCAGGATATGCTGGTCCTGATCGCTGTCGGCCTGCTGGGAGCGGTCGGTGGCAAACGGATCGGCCTGCCGGGATACACCATCACCGGGCCAGTTTTGCTGTCCGGCGCGGCGCATCTGGCGGGGCTGACAGCGGCGGTGCCGCCGCAATGGATGGTGCAGATGACGCAACTGGTGGTCGGCGCGTCGCTCGGCTGCCGGTTCGCCGGGCTGCCGCGCGGGGCGTTGCCGAAGGCGCTGGGGCTGGCGCTGCTGTCAGTTGTCGCGGTGCTGGCGCTGGGCTTTGGCTTTGCCATCGCGTTGCACGCCGCGGTGGGGCAAAAGGTCACCACGGTGTTTCTGGCCTTTGCCCCCGGCGGCGTCGCCGAAATGTCATTGGTGGCGCTCAGCCTGCATGTCTCGGTGGTCTATGTCACGGCGCACCATGTCGCGCGGATTGTGCTGGCGGTGGTGGTGGCTGGATTGACGGGGCGCAGACTGCCGCCACAGGACCCCACCGGCTGACGGGCCAAACGTCGGATTTTAAGAAAATCCGGTCCAAATTCCGCGGCGGAATTTGCTCTTTCCCTCACGCTTCCTCCACCATGACCACCCCCGTCAAGCTTTTCAGCGCGCCCTTTATCTGTGGCGTCACCGGGTATTCACGCGGCAGCGCCAGATCAACCTCGCGCCCGGTTGCCGGGTCGGCAATGCACAGCGTCACCGGGCCGCGTGATCTTGCGCTGACCGGCCCTGCCTCTGCCGCCACCCGCGCCAACAGCGATGCCACCAGCGCAACCGCAGCCGCATCGCCGATATGAACCCTGAGCCCGGCGCTGCCGGCATCGGCGACCACAGCATCAATCGGCTGCACCACCCGGCCCAGCAGCTTCAGCGTTTCGCCTTCCATCGTCGCCTCAACCGTCATCACCACATTCTGCCCCGGCTCCAGATCGCCGCGCGAAGCTTCCAGCACATCGGAAAAGATCGTCACTTCACAGCTGCCGGTCGGGTCCTGCAGCCCGACGAAGGCAAAGCGGTTGCCGCGCGCCGATTTGCGTTCCTGCCGCATGGTGACCGTACCCGCCACCTTTGCCACCAGCGCCCCACCCGCCGCCCCACCCGCCGCCCTGGCCGCGACGCCTGCCAGCGTCAGCACGCCTTTGCGTTTCAAGGGTGCCATATAGTCATCCAGCGGATGGCCCGAGAGATAGAACCCCACCGCCACCTGTTCCGCCGCCAGCCGCTCCTGCGGCAGCCAGTCGGCGCTGCCCGGCAGGCGCGGTTCCGGCAGATCGGCCCCGGCCTCGCCAAACAGACTGACCTGCGCCGAGGCCCGCGCCTCATGCACCGCCGCCGACCAGTTGACCAGCGCATCCAGCCCGTCGAACACCCGCCGCCGGTTGGCATCCAGCACATCGAACGCCCCGGCGCGTGTCAGCATTTCCAACGGCCGTTTGCCGATCCGTTTCAGATCAACCCGGCGGGCCAGGTCGAACAGCGTGGCAAAGGGCCGGTCGCCGCGCGCATCGACGATCACCTGCATCGCATCGGCGCCGACGTTTTTCAGCGCGCCAAGGGCATAGGCGATCTGCCCACCTTGAACCGAAAAGCTGGCGAGGCTTCGGTTGACGCAAGGCGGCACTATTTCAAGCCTGAGTCCCGCCTTGAACTCCTTTTCAAAATACTCCTTGAGTTTATCCGTCAAATGAATGTCGCAATTCATCACCGCCGCCATGAATTCCACCGGGTGGTTGGCTTTCAGCCAGGCGGTCTGATAGCTGACCACAGCATAGGCCGCCGCATGGCTTTTGTTGAAGCCATAGTTGGCGAATTTCTCCAGCAGGTCAAAAACCTCGCTGGCCTTTTTCTGCGGCACGCCATTGGCGCGCGCGCCTTCCTCGAATTTTGGCCGTTCCTTGGCCATTTCAGCGGCGATCTTCTTGCCCATCGCCCGGCGCAGCAGATCAGCCCCGCCCAGCGAATAGCCCGCCATCACCTGCGCGATCTGCATCACCTGTTCCTGATAAACGATGATGCCCTGGGTTTCCGCCAGAATATGGTCGATCGTCGGGTGGATCGACACCAGCGGCCTGATCCCGTTTTTCACCTCGCAATAGGCCGGAATATTCTCCATCGGTCCGGGCCGGTACAAAGCCACCAGCGCCACGATATCCTCGATGCAGGTCGGCTTCATCCGGCGCAGCGCATCCATCATTCCGGTGCTTTCCACCTGAAACACCGCCACCGTGCGGGCACTGGCGTAAAGCTCATAGCTTTTCGCGTCATCCAGCGGGATCAGGGCGATATCCACCGAAACGCCGCGCAGGCTAAGCAGGTCCAGCGCGTTCTGGATCACCGTCAGGGTTTTCAGCCCGAGAAAGTCGAACTTCACCAGCCCCGCCGCTTCGACCCATTTCATGTTGAACTGGGTGGCGGGCATATCGCTTTTAGGATCCTGATACAGCGGCACCAGTTCATCCAGCGGGCGATCACCGATCACCACCCCGGCGGCATGGGTCGAGGCGTTGCGCAGCAACCCCTCCACCTGCCCGGCATAGTTCAAAAGCCGCGCCACCACCTCCTCGGCCCTGGCCGCTTCGCGCAGCCGCGGTTCATCGGCCAACGCCTTTTCGATGGAAACCGGCTTGACCCCTTCGACCGGGATCAGCTTCGACAGGCGGTCGACCTGCATATAGCTCATCTGCAGCACCCGCCCCACATCGCGCACCGCAGCCTTGGACAGCAATGCCCCAAAGGTGATGATCTGCCCCACCCGGTCGCGGCCATAGCGGTTCTGCACATAGCGGATCACTTCCTCGCGGCGGTCCATGCAGAAGTCGATGTCGAAATCGGGCATCGACACCCGCTCCGGGTTCAGGAACCGCTCAAACAGCAGATTGTAGCGCAGGGGATCCAGATCAGTGATGGTCAGGGCAAAGGCCACAAGCGACCCCGCCCCCGATCCGCGCCCCGGCCCGACCGGAATGCCATGAGTCTTGGCCCATCTGATGAAGTCGGCGACGATCAGGAAATAGCCGGGAAAGCCCATGCTTTCGATGACGCCCAGTTCAAACTCCAGCCGCTTGTCATATTCGGCGACCGTCGCTGATAGCGTGATGACCGCCAGCCGCGCCGCCAACCCCTTGCGCGCCGCACGCCGCAACTCCTCCACCTCATCTTCCGCGAAGCGGGGCAGGATCGGGGCGTGCTTTTCCACCTTGAACGCACAGCGCCGCGCTATTTCAATCGTGTTTTCAATCGCCTCCGGCAGATCGGCGAACAGGGCCGCCATTTCCTCGGCTGATTTGAAATAATGCTGCGGTGTCAGGCGCCTGCGCGGTTCCTGCTGGTCGACATAGGCCCCTTCGGCAATGCAGATCAGCGCGTCATGCGCCTCATACATCGTGGTTTTCGGGAAATAGACATCGTTGGTGGCGACCAGCGGCAGGCCCATATCATAGGCCAGTTCCACCAGCCCGCGTTCGCTGGCGCGCTCCGCCTCCGTGCAAAGCCCCCCGTCGCCGGGATGGCGTTGCAGTTCGACGTACAGACGGTCGGGATAAATCGCAGCCAGCCGCGCCAGCAGTGCCTGCGCCTTTGGCCGCTGCCCCGCGATCAGCCATTGCCCTACCGGCCCCTCGGCCCCGCCGGTCAGGCAGATCAGCCCATCGGCGTGGCTGGCCAGTTCCTCCACCGTCACCTGCGGCAGGGCACCCCCGGCATCGAGATAGAGGCAGGAATTGAGCTTCATCAGATTGCGGTAGCCCGCCTCATCCTGGGCCAGCAGAACCAGCGATGCCGGCGGGCGGGGACGGTCGGCTGCGGCATCATAGGTCAGCGCAATCTGGCAGCCGATGATCGGCTGCACCCCCTGCCCCGCCGCCGTCACCGAAAATTCCAGTGCAGCGAACATGTTGTTGCTGTCGGTCAGCGCCACGGCGGGCATTTGGTGCTTTTCGCACAGGCCGACCAGCTTTTTCACCGGCACCGCACCTTCAAGCAGGGAATGTTCGGAATGGGTGCGCAGGTGGATGAATCGGTTATGTGCCATGGCGCGACCCTATCCAAGCCCACCGAGTTGCGAAAGGTAATGCTTGCCAAGTTGGCCCGGTCAGGGCTTGATGGCCAAGGGAACCGGCATCGCCCGCTTTACGCCGCATCGGGCGGGGATGTCACAGGGTTCAAAAGGGGAGAAGGCGGCGGATCACGGGAATGCCTGACATTGCGTTTCTGCTTAACGGAACGCCGGTTTGCGCTGCGGATCAACCGCCTGCGCGGACATTGCTGGACTGGCTGCGCGAGGATCGCGGCCTGACCGGCACCAAAGAGGGGTGCAATGAGGGGGATTGCGGGGCCTGCACCGTGATGGTGACGGATGCGGGCGGTGCCCGGGCGCTGAACGCCTGTATCCTGCTGTTGCCGCAGATCGCGGGCAAGGCAGTGCGTACCATCGAGGGAATCGCGGGGCCGGATGGCACCCTGCATCCGGTCCAGCGCGCGATGGTGGACCATCACGGCAGCCAGTGTGGCTTTTGCACCCCGGGTATCGTCGTGGCACTTGCGGTCGCGCATCTGAAGGGGGCAACCGACCATGACCGGCAGATGTCGGGCAATCTTTGCCGCTGCACCGGCTATGCCCCGATCATCCGCGCCGCCGAGGCTGCGGTTGGTGAAGCGGTGCCTGGGTGGATGGCGGATGATGCCGCCGGGTTGGCGATGGTGCCACCTTTGGGTGACGGACCCGGGACGGTTGATGAACTGGCCGAGCACTATCTGGCCAACCCGGGTGCGACCCTGATCGCCGGGGCCACTGATGCCGGGCTATGGGTGACCAAACAGCTACGCGACCTGCCGGATCCGGTGTTTCTGAACCGGATCGCCGGGTTGGCGCAGATCGAGGCGCGGGACGGCGCAACCCGGATCGGTGCCGGGGTCACGATTGCGGCGCTGGCGGAGTGGGCCGAAGGTCGCCACCCGTCGCTGGCGGCGATGCTGGCCCGCTTTGCCTCGGTCCAGATCAGGAATGCGGCCACCGTCGGCGGCAATATCGCCAACGGCTCGCCCATCGGCGATGCACCGCCAGCGCTGATCGCGCTTGGGGCACGGCTGGGGCTGCGGCGTGGCAGGGCAACGCGGGTGCTGGCGCTGGAGGATTTCTTTCTCGATTATCGCAAGCAGGACCGCCTACCGGGTGAGTTTGTCGAATGGGTCGAGGTGCCGGATCAGCCCGGCGCTCTGGCCTGCTACAAGCTGAGCAAGCGGTTCGATCAGGATATTTCCGCCGTCTGCGGCTGTTTCAATCTGGCGGTTGCGGGCGGCGTGGTGACGGCGGCGCGGGTGGCCTTTGGCGGCATGGCGGGGATACCGGCACGCGCACGCCATGTCGAACAGGCGCTGCTGGGGCAAAGCTGGGCGCCCGTCACTATCCACAAGGCACAGGCGGCGATGGCGCAGGATTTCACCCCGCTGTCGGATATGCGCGCCTCTGCCGCTTACCGGCTGGAGGCGGCCCAAGCAATGCTGATGCGGCTGTGGCTGGAGCGGCAGGGCCAGATCACCGACATTCTGGCGGTGCAGCCATGAGCGTGGGATCCCCCCTGCCCCATGACAGCGCCGTGGTGCATGTCACCGGGGCGGCGCGTTATATCGATGATATTCCCACCCCGGCCAATGCGCTGCATCTGGCCTTTGGCCTGTCCGCCGTCGCGAGGGGGGCCATCACGGCGATGGATCTGGCGGCGGTGCGCGCTGCCCCCGGGGTGGTGCTGGTGCTGACCCATACGGATCTGCCGCACGACATCGACCTGTCGCCCTCTCATGCCGGTGACGAGCCGCTGCTGGCGCGCGGCACGGTGCATCATGTCGGCCAGCCGGTATTTCTGGTGGTGGCCGACAGCCATCTGGCGGCGCGCAAAGCCGCGCGGCTGGGGCGAATCAGCCATGCCGAAGAGGTGCCGATCCTGACCATTGATGAAGCTCTGGCCGCCGGGTCGCGGTTCGAGGCTGGCCCCAAGCATTGGCGCAAGGGCGATCCGGAAGCCGCGATTGCCGCCTCATCCATCGTGATCGACGGGGTGATCGAGATCGGCGGCCAGGAGCACTTTTATCTGGAGGGGCAAGTGGCGCTGGCCCTGCCGCAGGACAATGGCGACATGGTGGTCCATTCCTCGACCCAATACCCGACTGAAGTGCAGCACAAGGTTGCCGAGGCGCTGGGGCTGCCGATGCATGGGGCCCGCACCGAAACCCGGCGGATGGGCGGCGGCTTTGGCGGCAAGGAAAGTCAGGGCAACCCGCTGGCGGTCGCCTGCGCCATTGCCGCCCGGCTGACCGGGCGTCCCTGCCGGATGCGCTACGACCGCGATGATGACATGGTCATCACCGGCAAACGCCATGATTTCCGCGTTGTCTACCGTGTCGGCTGCGATGAAGCTGGCAAGATCAACGGCATCTGCTTTTGGCACTATGCCCGCTGCGGCTGGAACCAGGACCTGAGCCTGCCGGTCTGTGACCGTGCCATGCTGCATGCCGACAATGCCTATCATCTGTATGCGGTATCCATCGAAAGCCACCGCCTGCGCACCAACACCCAAAGCGCCACCGCCTTTCGCGGCTTTGGCGGGCCGCAGGGGATGATGGGGATCGAACGGGTGCTCGATCACATCGCCCACCGGGTCGGCCGCGACCCTTTGGCAGTGCGGCGGGCGAATTTCTATGACGAGATGGTGGAGGAGTCGGGGGCGCTGCCCCCGGACCCCCGGAATATTTCCACCAAAGAGAAACCCATGGTTCAGACCACACCCTATCACATGCCGGTCGAGGATTTTGTGCTGCACGGTCTGGTCGGGCAACTGGAAGCGAGTTCCGGCTATCAGGCGCGCCGGGCTTTGGTGGCGGCGTGGAACCGCGACCATGCGGTGCTGAAGCGCGGGCTGGCGCTGACGCCGGTGAAGTTCGGTATTTCCTTTACCCTGTCAATGCGCAATCAGGCCGGGGCTTTGGTCCATGTGTATCAGGATGGCTCGATTGCGCTGAACCATGGCGGCACCGAGATGGGGCAAGGCTTGTTCCAGAAGGTGGCGCAGGTGGCAGCGTCAGGGTTCGGCGTCGGGGTGGAGCGGGTGCGGATCACCGCCACCGATACCGGCAAGGTGCCCAACACCTCGGCCACTGCCGCCTCCAGCGGGTCCGATCTCAACGGCATGGCCGTGGCCGATGCCGTGGCGCGGATCAGGGCACGGCTGGCGGCGCATGTGGCGGGCGACGCGGCGGGGGATGTGGTGTTTGCCGGGGGCCGCGTGCGGTTTCCGGGCTTTGACCAGAGCTTTGACGCGGTGGTGGCCAGCGCCTATCAGGCGCGGGTCAGCCTGTCATCGACCGGGTTTTACGCCACACCCGGTTTGAGTTGGAACCGCGATGAGGGGCGGGGGCGGCCATTCTTCTACTTTGCCTATGGCGCTGTCGTGACCGAGGTGGTGGTGGATACCCTGACCGGCGAAAACCGCATCCTGCGCTGCGACATTCTGCATGATGTCGGCACCAGCCTGAACCCGGCGCTGGATATCGGGCAGATCGAGGGCGGCTTTGTGCAGGGTGCCGGGTGGCTGACCACGGAAGAACTGGTCTGGGACGGCAAGGGGCGGCTGCTGACCCATGCGCCATCGACCTACAAGATCCCGGCCTGTTCCGACCGGCCTGCCCTGTTCAATGTCGCCCTGTGGGACGGGGCGAACCGGGCCGACACCATCCATCGTTCCAAGGCGGTGGGCGAGCCGCCGCTGATGCTGGGGATTTCGGCGTTTCTGGCATTGAGCGATGCCGTGGCCGCCTGTGGCGACGGCACGGTCTATCCCGACCTCGACGCCCCGGCGACGCCGGAGCGGCTGTTGTGGGCGATCCGGAGGGTGCGCGGATGACAACAGAGTCTGGTCAAAATGCCATCTGGGTTGAAATCACCGCGACCCGCGGCTCCACCCCGCGCGATTCGGGAACAGCGATGCAGGTGACGGCGATGCGGAACGATGGCACCATCGGGGGCGGCGCGCTTGAACATCAGGCGATCGCCCTTGCCCGCGCGATGCTTGGCACGGACGCTACCGAAATGGTGCGGCGTGTTCCGCTTGGGCCGGGCCTCGGGCAGTGTTGCGGCGGCGCGGTCACGCTGCGCTTCACCCGCGAGCCACGCCCGATTGATGTCGTTCCGTTTCACCTCTACCCGGTCCACTCCCACCAGCCGCATCCGGCGTTCCTGTGGCTTTGGGGCGCGGGCCATGTCGGGCGGGCAGTCGTGCGAGCCTGCCCGCCGCAGGCCTTCAGAATCACATGGATCGATGAAGCGGCGGACCGTTTTCCGGATGGTGCGCTGACCACGCCACGCTCTGGCAGCCTTACCACAGTGCCTGCCGCCGACATGCCGCGCCTCGCCGCCCACGCGCCCATTCATGCCCATCACCTGATCTTCACCTATTCACACCAGATCGATCTTGCGCTTTGCGCAGCCTTGCTGCGGCGCGGGGCGGCCAGCATTGGGCTGATCGGGTCACAGACCAAGAAGGCGCGGTTCTGGAACCGGCTGCGCGCCATGGGTCTGGACCCCACGCCCATCACCTGCCCGATCGGTGACCGTAGCCTGGGCAAGGCACCCGAAGCCATCGCACGCGGTACCATTGCCGCCATGCTTGCGGTCACAGAGCAAAGGATTGCTTCATGACCGACCTCCTGCGCCTCGCCGGGCTGACCAAAGCCTATCCCGGTGTCATCGCCAATTCCGATGTCAGCTTCGCGATTGCCCCCGGCGAAATTCATGCGCTGCTCGGGGAAAACGGTGCCGGAAAATCGACATTGGTCAAGATGATCTATGGCCTTGTCCGCCCCGATCACGGCCAGATGCTGCTGCATGGTGCGCCCTATGCCCCGCCGGAGCCGCGCGCGGCGCGGGCTGCCGGGGTGGCGATGGTGTTTCAGCATTTTTCGCTGTTCGATGCGCTGAACGTGGCGGAAAACGTGGCTTTGGGGATGGAAAACCCGCCCAAGCTGGGTGAACTGGCGGGGCGGATCAGGAAAGTGTCAGAGGCTTACGGCTTGCCGCTGGACCCCGCGCGGCTGGTCGGCGATCTGTCGGCGGGCGAGCGCCAGCGGGTGGAAATCATCCGCTGTCTGCTGCAGGACCCCAGGCTGCTCATCATGGATGAGCCGACCAGCGTGCTGACGCCGCAAGAGGTGGCGATCCTGTTTCAGACCCTGCGCAAACTGGCGGCCGATGGCACCGCCATTCTGTATATCAGCCACAAGCTGGAGGAAATCCGGGCTTTGTGCGACAGTGCGACCATCCTGCGGCGCGGCAAGGTGGTGGCCACCTGCACCCCGCGTGAGCGCTCGGCGCGCGCGTTGGCAGAGCTGATGGTCGGCGCGGTGCTGACCCCGCCGGTGCGGGGGGGCGCGGCACCGGGGCCGGTTGCGCTGCAGGTCAGGGGTCTGAACGCCCGCTCGCCCAACCCATTTGGCACGGCGCTGAAAGATATCAGCTTTTCGGTGCGCCACGGCGAGATTGTCGGCATCGCCGGGGTGGCGGGCAACGGGCAGGATGAACTGCTGCTGGCCCTGTCGGGAGAAATTCGCGCCGAGCGGGAGGCTGTGCAGGTGGATGGCGCAGGGATTGGCCACCTTGGCCCGGATGAGCGTCGGCGGCTTGGGCTGGTGACGGCACCCGAGGAACGGCTGGGCCATGCTGCGGCGCCCGACATGTCGCTGACCGAGAATGCCCTGCTGACCGGAGCGATCCGCAAGGGGCTGACCCGGCGCGGCTTCATCGACTGGGGCGCGACGCGGGCGTTTGCCGGGCAGATCGTCGAGGGGTTCGATGTCCGCACCCCCGGAATTGGGGTTGCTGCGCGGGCTTTGTCGGGTGGCAATCTTCAGAAATTCGTGATTGGCCGCGAGGTGTTGCAGGAACCCTCGGTGCTGGTGGTCAATCAGCCGACCTGGGGGGTGGATGCTGCCGCTGCCGCCGCAATCAGGCAGGCGCTGATCGACCGCGCCGCCGCAGGGGCGGCGGTGGTGGTGATTTCGCAGGACCTGGACGAGTTGTTGGAAATAACCGACTGCTTTGCTGCACTGAACGGCGGGCGGCTCAGCGCCTTGCGGCCAACCGAAGGGCTGACGGTGGATGAGATCGGGCTGATGATGGGCGGCGCACACGGCATGGAGGTCGCACATGAGGTGGCGTAGCGTCGGGGCCGCAGCCGGGCCAAAGGTGGCGCGTTCCGTCATGCGGGGACAGCCATGATCCGCCTGGAAAAACGCCCGACACCCTCGCGGTTCTGGACCATGGCAACCCCGGTGGTGGCGGTGCTGCTGACCATGGTGGCCGGTGGCATCCTGTTTGCCGTGCTGGGCAAGAACCCGTTCGAGGCGATCCGCACCATTTTCTGGGACCCCCTGTTCAACCCCGATTTCGCTGCCTATTCCCGCCCGCAACTGCTGGTCAAGGCCGGGCCGCTGATCCTGATTGCCATCGGCCTGTCGCTGGGCTTTCGCGCCGGGATCTGGAATATCGGGGCCGAGGGGCAGTATATCATGGGGGCGATTGCCGGGGCTGCGGCGGGGCTGGCGTTTTACCCCGCCGATCACTGGTGGATCTTCCCGCTGATGGTGATTGCAGGGGCGCTGGGCGGCTGGGCCTGGGCGATGATCCCGGCGATCCTGAAAACCCGGTTCAACACCAACGAGATACTGGTGTCGCTGCTCTTGGTCTATGTCGCCGAACAGGTGCTGGCCTCGATGGCGCTGGGTGCCATGCGCGACCCCGAGGGGGGTGGGTTTCCCGGCTCTCGCAACCTGTCGCAGTGGCCTGCGGCGGCCAACCACGAACTGGTCGCAGGCAGCGGGATGCACTGGGGCGTGGTGGCGGCGTTCGTCGCGGTGATCTTTTCCTATATCCTCTTGCAAAAACACATGCTTGGCTTTCAGATCAGATTGACCGGGCAGGCCCCCAAGGCCGCGCGGTTTGCCGGGGTGAACCCGAACCGGCTGGTGGTGGTCTGTCTGGGCCTGTCGGGTGCCTTGGCCGGGCTGGCGGGGCTGTTCGAAGTGGCGGGGCCGGCGGGCAAGCTGAGCATTGATTTCAACACCGGCTATGGCTTCACCGCGATCATCGTGGCGTTTCTGGGCCGGTTGCATCCGGTCGGCATCCTGCTGGCGGGGCTGTTGATGGCGCTGACCTATATCGGCGGCGAACTGGCGCAATTCATGCTGGGGCTGCCGTCGGCGGCAATCCAGGCGTTTCAGGGCATGCTGCTGTTTTTCCTGCTGGCCATCGACATTCTGGCCAATTACCGCATCCGGATCGGCAAGGCAAAGGTGGCGTGATGGATCTTTCGGCAATCAACCCGCTGGTGCTGCTGGCATCCCTGATGGTGGCGGCAACGCCGATCCTGCTGGCGGCATTAGGCGAGGTGGTGGTGGAAAAGGCCGGGGTGCTGAACCTTGGGGTCGAGGGGATGATGATCACCGGCGCGATCTGCGGCTTTGCCACTGCAGTGATGACCGGCAGCCCGGCGCTGGGTTTTGTGGGGGCGGCGCTTGGTGGTGCGGCCCTGTCGCTGGTGTTTGCCTTTCTGACACAGGTGTTGCTCAGCAATCAGGTGGCAACCGGGCTGGCGCTGACGCTGTTCGGGTTGGGGTTTTCCTCGCTGCTGGGCCAGAATTATGTCGGCGTCGTGCCGCCAAGAACCACGGCGCTGCATATTCCGGTTCTCAGCGACCTGCCGATTGTGGGCCGTGTGCTGTTTCAGCATGATATATGGGTGTACCTGTCGATCCTGCTGGTGGCGGCGGTCTGGGCGGCGCTGAAATACAGCCGCGCCGGTCTGGTGCTGCGCGCGGTCGGCGAAAACCACGATGCCGCCCACGCGCTGGGCTACAAGGTGGTGCGGATCAGGGTTGCCGCGATCATGTTCGGCGGGGCCTGCGCCGGAATGGGCGGGGCCTATCTGTCGCTGGTGCGGGTGCCAAGCTGGACCGACGGCATCACCGCCGGGGCTGGGTGGATCGCACTGGCCATCGTGGTGTTCGGGGCCTGGAAACCGTGGCGGGTGATGCTGGGGGCTTATCTTTTCGGCGGCATCACGGTATTGCAGCTTAATCTGCAGGCAGCCGGGGCGCGGGTGCCGGTGGAATACTTGTCGATGTCGCCGTATCTGATAACCATCCTTGTGCTGGTCATCATGTCTTCGAACCGCAGCAAGGCAGCGCTGAACGCACCCGCCTCGCTCGGCCGGAGTTTTCACGCCTCGATCTGAGGTAAGCTGCCAACCAATGGGCCGCAAAGCCCGCAAAAAAATGGGGAGAACGGAATGAAACGCAGAACAGTTCTGTTGAGCGGCGCGGCCCTTGGCCTGACCGTATCGCTGAAGGCCAAACGCGTGCTGGCGCAGGATAAAACCAAGGTGGGCTTCATCTATGTCGGCCCGATCGGCGATCTGGGCTGGTCGTACCAACATGATCAGGGCCGCCTGGCGGTGGATGCCGCGCTGGGTGACAAGGTCGAAACCGTCTATCAGGAAAACGTGCCCGAAGGTGCCGATGCCGAACGGGTGCTGACCCAGATGGCGCTGTCGGGCTGCAAGCTGATCTTTACCACGTCATTCGGCTATATGGATGCCACCAACAACGTGGCGGCAAAGTTCCCGGATGTGAAGTTCGAACATGCCACCGGCTTCAAACGGCTGACCCCCAACGTCGCCACCTACAACGCCCGGTTCTACGAGGGCCGCGCCGTGATGGGCACCATCGCGGGGCGCATGACCAAATCGAACAAGATCGGCTATATCGGCTCGTTCCCGATCCCCGAGGTCATCATGGGCATCAACTCCACTTTCATCCATGCCAAAAAAGTCAACCCTGACGTGAAAATCTCGGTGGTCTGGGCCTATACCTGGTTCGATCCGGCGAAAGAGGCCGATGCCGCCAAGGCGCTGATCGAACAGGGTGTCGATGTGATCCTTGCCCATACCGACAGCACCGCGCCGCTGGCCGAATGTGCCAAGACGCCGGGGGTGATCGGCTTTGGTCAGGCGTCGGATATGCTCGACTATGCGCCGACGCCCCGGGTTTCGTCGATCATCGACAACTGGGCCCCCTACTACGTCAAGCGCGTGCAGGCGCTCCTGGACGGCACATGGGAAGGCACCGACATCTGGGATGGCATCGGCGAAGGCGCTGTCGGCATCGGGGCAATTTCCGACGCGGTGCCAGCCGAGGTGAAAGCCGAAGCCGAAGCGCTGGCGGCAAGCATCGGCGACAAGAGCTACCATCCCTTCACCGGCCCGTTGAACAAGCAGGACGGGACGGCGTGGCTCGCCGATGGGGCCACTGCCAATGACGGCGAACTGGCCGGGATGATGTTCTATCTCGAAGGGGTCGATGGCGATATTCCCAGTTGATCCCTGCCAAACGATCTGCAACGGGGCCCGGGCCATTGCCCGGGCCTTTTCGTCTGGCCGACAGCAGAATGAAGCGATCCGAGGCAACAAGGCGAATCGGGTGGGGCGTACCGGCCCGTTGCCATTCTCGCAACTGTGGCAAAGCCATGGCAGGATTTGGCGGTATTGTCGCCCGGCACGAAACCGCCGACAGGCCGGGATTGTTCCCGATCAGGAATAATTCGGGCGGAATTGTTCAAGGGAAAGATACAACAGCCCGCCATCCCGACGGCATGGTGCAGGGCGTCTTTTGTATCAAACTCATATATTTCTTATAGTTACGCGCCGGCCACTCCAGTTTCAGACTTTGGTCTGAGACTGCAGGCCTTGGTTCGCCCCGGTGCCGGGCCGAGGGGGAAAAAACAAGGAACTTGCCCCCTTTGTGCCTTATTTACCTAATGCTAACCACAGCGCCTGACATGCAGGCCCTGGGTGCCGCCGGAGTATGATGATGACCTTTTTGAAAGCCGCTGCCCTGTTCCTTGGCCTTCTGGCCCCGATGGCGGTTGCATTGCCCGCCAGCGCCGCCACACTCAACATCACCAAGCAAGATGCCAACGGCTGGGTGTTCAACGACACCAATGGCCAGAATGCCTGGTACATTGGTGCCAGCTACACGGTGGACGGCCAAAGCCGCAACAACATCGCCGCCGGGGTTTTCCGGCTGCAGGCCACCAACCCGCTGGATGGCAATGTTCGCAAGTTCATGGCCTTCTGCATGTCGCCGCTTTCCTGGCTGCGGCTGCCCTTGGACTATACCACCGGCAACGATCTGAACCGCACGGCACTGACCCGCCTGTCTGCACTGGCCAACGGTGCCTGGTCGCAGATTTCCAACAGCCGCACCGCTGGCGCATTCCAGCTGGCAGTGTGGGAGATAGTCAGCGAGGCCGGTGGGCTTGACCTTACCACCGGCAATTTCGTGCTGACCGGCACCTCCTCCAATCAGGCGAAGAACCTGGCGCAGGGCTGGCTTGATCAGGTTGACAACGGGACGTTCCGTCCCAATCCCTACACAATGACCACCTTCAAGGCCGACAATACCCAGCATCTGCTGACCAACGACCCGTCACCCGTGCCGCTGCCGGCCGGGCTGGGGCTGCTGGCCTTGGGGCTGGCCGCGTTGGCCGCCGCCAAGGCGCGCCGCGCCGTGATCTGAATTTTCCGGGCAACCGGTATGACCAAGACCTTTCAGTCCGCCTTTCCACGCTACGATTTCTGAATTGCCATTGCAAAAGACGGCACCAGCCGGGGGCCTCCAACTCCCCGGCTGGTTCTGCATCGATCCGGTGGTTTCAACGGCCTTTTCACCACAGGCCCGCTGTGCCAAACTGGCACCATGGCACAGGATTTCCTGATTATCGGCGGCGGAATCGCCGGAATTTCGGCAGCAGCGCGACTGTCGCATCTGGGATCCGTTATCCTGCTGGAGACGGAAACCGCCTTTGGCTATCACGCCTCTGGCCGCTCGGCAGCGATGTTCGAAGAAGGCTATGGCTTGCCGCCCGTGGTGGCGCTGAACCGTGCATCGCGCGACTATCACACCCATGCCAACGGTGGCGTCTTGAGCCCGCGCGGCATCCTGCTGGTGGCCCGCGCCGATCAGCGCGAGGCGTTCGATGCCGATGTGATCGACATGGGCGCTGCCCCGATCACTCTGGCAGAGGCTTTGGGAATGGTGCCGATCCTGCGGCCCGACCGGGTGGCGCTGGCGGCCTATGAACCGGATGCGATGGATCTGGATACCGATCTGCTGATGCAGAACTTTGCCCGTGAAGCCCGAGGCAACGGGGCGCACCTGGTGACGGGCGCAAGGGTCACCGCGATCCGCCGCACCACTTCCGGGTGGGAAGTGGACAGCACGCAGGGCATTCATGCGGGGCATCTGCTGATCAACGCCGCTGGCGCATGGGCCGATCAGATCGCGGCAATGGCGGGGATCGCGCCGCTGGGCTTCACCCCCCTGCGCCGGTCGATCGCGCGCATTCCGGCCCCCGGTGGCCATGATCTGCGAAACTGGCCGATGCTGCTCGGCCCCGGCGAAGCCTGGTATGCCAAGCCTGATGCCGGCAAGCTGCTGATATCGCCCGCCGAAGAGTATCCGGTTGCGCCCCATGATGCCTGGGCCGATGATATGGTGCTGGCCGAGGGGCTGGCGCGCTATGAAGAGATGGTGACAGAGCCGGTGACCCGGCTGGAAACCAGTTGGGCCGGTCTGCGCACATTTGCCCCGGACCGCGCTCTGGTGATCGGCGCGGCGCGCCAAGATCCCGGGTTTTTCTGGCTGGCCGGGCAAGGCGGCTATGGCTTTCAAACCGCGCCCGCTGCCAGCAAGCTTGTCGCCGATCTGATCGGCGGCCGCGCGCCGGAGCTGGACGGCGCGACGGTGGCGGCCCTGTCGCCGCAAAGATTTGATGGCAGCGGGCAGTGATGGCGTCGTTCACCCGACAGAGCGGTGCGCTGGTGCTGGTGCTGGCATTGGCAGCCTGCGGCAGCGCCCCGGTGCCGCAGGCTGCCACACCTGACCATCTGTCGGATGCCGACCCAACCCGCTGGCATGGCACCGACCCGGCGCGGTTGCCGGTGCAAGGCATTGATCTGGCGCGGTTTCAGGGCATTGTCGATTGGCCCAAGATCAAGGCGGCTGGCCTTGATTTCGCCTGGCTGAAAGCCACCGAAGGTGGCGACCGGGTGGACCCCGCCTTTGAGGACAACTGGCGCGGTGCCAAACGGGCTGGGGTGGCGCGCGGAGCCTATCATTTCTACTACCATTGCCGCCCGGCGCATGAACAGGCGGCATGGTTCATCCGCAATGCCCCGCGCGAGGCCGGGGCGCTGCCGCCGGTGCTGGATATCGAATGGACGCCCGACAGCCCGACCTGCACCATTCGCCCCGATGCCGCAGTGGTGCGGGCCGGAATTGCCGAGTTTCAGCGCATCGTTGCCGCCCATTATGGCCAGCGTCCGGTGATCTATACCACCGTCGATTTCTGGCGTGACAATGAATTGGGCCAGTTGCGTGGCGAGGAATTCTGGCTGCGCTCGGTCGCGGCCCCGCCCTCTGCCATCTATCCCGGCCAAAGCTGGAGCTTCTGGCAGTTCAGCGCCACGGGGCTGGTGCCCGGGGTGGCCACACTGACCGACCGCAACGCCTTCAACGGGTCAAAGCAGGCGTGGCAGGCGTGGCTGGCGGCGCGCAGCCAGTAGCCAGGCGTGCCCGCTCAGCCATCCACCCTGATCCGCGCATTTGCCGGATCGAACCGCCTTTGCTCGACCGCCACCGCCACCCACAGGTGCCGCAGCATCCACACCGGCAACCCTGTGCGGACCTCTGCCAGACCGGGGCGCGCAGCCGTGGTTCGGGGCGGTTCAGGTTGCAGGATCTTCGGCATTGAGGCTGCACATGTGAATCAGCCAGTCTCCGCTCCCTTGGCGCTCGAACAGGCAGAGCGAGGTGCCGCTTCCTGTCTCATGCCCTTGCGAACAGACGGCAAGGCACCATGCCATGTCAGCCGAACCGCCAGAATCCGGGATCGCCATCGTCTTGTTCCGGCTTTCTTCCTTGACCCAATCGCGATGCAACTCCGCAATCGCCCCCGGCAGGCTGGCGCACAGGGGGCAAGCAACGCCGCATCGGGCGTAAAGACCGCCGCGCAGCCTTGTGCGTCTGCGGCACGATAGGCGCTGACATAGGCGTCCAGCACGGCCTGAAGGGCATCCTTGTCCCGAATCGCGAAACCTCCCGGCTGAATGCCACTCCGTGACGGTGAGAAGTTCAGCCGGTAAAGTCAGTCAACGCATTGCCACCAACGCAGCGCAGTCGGCTGGCTTTCGGGCATTTTTGCCTTGCTTCGGCTCAGCCATCCACCCTGATCCGGGCATTCGCCGGATCGAACGGGCTGTCTTCGACCACCACGGCGTCCCATAGCTGGCGCAGCATCCGCACTTGCAGCTTCGTTCCCACCGAAGCGAGGTCTGGCCGCACATAGCCCATGCCGATCTGTTTGCCGAACGCGACCGACCAGCCGCCCGAGGTGAGGCGACCGATTTTCTGGCCATTGTAAAGCAGCGCCTCTTTGCCCCAGGGGTCGGTATCGGCGGGGCCGTCGATCAGCAGGGTGCAGCATTTCGAGCGGATACCCAGCGCAAGCATCGCCGCCTTGCCCTGAAACTCCTTTTTCAGATCGACGAAACGATCCAATGCCGCTTCCAGCGGCGAGGCGTCGCGGCCCAGTTCGTTACCGAACGCCCGGTAGCTTTTCTCCTGCCGCAGCCAGTTCTGCGCCCTTGCCCCCACCAGTTTCAGCCCATGGCCCGCCCCGGCTTTCAGCAGCAATTCCCACAGATAGCGCTGCATCTCGATCGGGTGGTGCAGTTCCCAGCCCAATTCCCCGGTATAAGCGACGCGGATGGCGTTGACCGGGCACATCCCCAGTTCGATCCGCCGCGCCGACAGCCAGGGGAACCGCTTGTTCGACAGGGCGGTTGCCGGATCGGCATCGCGGATGATCTCTGCCAGAATTTTGCGGGAGTTCGGTCCGGCCAGCGCAAACACGCCCCATTGGGTGGTGACATCGTGAATTTCGACCTGGCCGAACGTCGCCGCCATATCCCCGGCGGCCTTGCGCAGATAGTCGGCATCATAGGCCGTCCAGGCCCCGGCACTGACAAGATAATAATCATCCTCACCGTTCCGCACGATGGTATATTCGGTCCGGGTGGTGCCCTGCGGCGTCAGCGCATAAGTCAGGTTGATGCGGCCGACCCTGGGCAAGGTATTGCAGGTGAACCAATCCAGAAAAGCTGTCGCCCCCGGCCCACGGACGATGTGTTTGGTAAAGGCGGTGGCGTCGATCAGGCCCGCAGTTTCGCGGATCGCCTTGGCCTCATCCACCGCATGTTGCCACCAGCCGCCACGACGAAAGCTGCGGGACTTGTGGTCGAAATCCGCAGGCGCACCCAGCGGGCCATAATAGATCGGGCGTTCCCAGCCGTTGACCTGCCCGAACTGCGCGCCCAGCGCCTTTTGGCGGTCATAGACCGGGGCGGTGCGCAGGGGGCGGGCGGCTTCACGTTCCTCGTCCGGGTGGTGCAGGATGAATACGTGGTCGTAGCACTCCTCATTCTTGCGCGCCGCATAGTCGGTGGTGATCCAGTTGCCGAAGCGCTTGGGGTCGAGCGCGGCCATGTCGATCTCGGCTTCGCCGTTCACCATCATCTGCGCCAGATAATAGCCCGAGCCGCCAGCGGCGGTGATGCCGAACGAAAACCCCTCCGCCAGCCACATGTTGCGCAGACCCGGGGCGGGGCCGACCAGCGGGTTACCATCGGGGGTGTAACAGATCGGGCCGTTGAAATCATCCTTCAGCCCGACGGTTTCCGACGACGGAACCCGGTGGATCATCGACAGATATTCCGCCTCGATCCGTTCCAGATCCAGCGGGAACAGATCGGCGCGGAACGACGGCGGCACATCATAGAGGAACCGCGCGGGGGCGTTCTTTTCATAGGGCCCCAGAATCCAGCCGCCCCGCTCCTCGCGGCAATACCATTTGGCATCCGCATCGCGCAGCACCGGATGCTGGGGGTTGCCTTTGCGCCATTCGACCAGCGCAGGATCAGGTTCGGTGACGATATACTGATGCTCCACCGGTACTGCCGGGATCTTGATGCCAAGCAGCCGCGCGGTGCGCTGGGCGTGGTTGCCAGTGGCGGTGACGACATGTTCGGCGTGTATGTCAAACTCATCGGCGGCGACCAGATTGCCGCCCTGTTCCACCATCCGCGCGCAGGTCACCACCCATTCCGAGCCGGTCCAGCGATAGCCGTTGACCTGTATCTTGCGCTCGAACGTGCAGCCGAACTGCCGCGCCCCCTTCGCCATCGCCTGGGTCACATCGGCGGGGTTGATATAGCCATCCTGCGGGTGAAACAGCGCGCCCTTCAGATCATCGGCGCGCACCAAGGGCCAGCGGGCGCTGATCTCGGCAGGGGTCAGAAACTCGTGATAGACATCGGCGGTTTCAGCCACCGAAGAATAGAGCATATATTCATCCATCCGCGCGTCGGTCTGGGCCATGCGCAGGTTGCCGACTACGTAAAAGCCGGGGTTCAGCCCGGTTTCCGCTTCCAGCCCCTTGTAGAAATCGACCGAATATTTGTGGATATGGGTGGTGGCGTAACCCATGTTGAACAGCGGCAACAGCCCTGCTGCGTGCCAGGTGGAGCCCGCCGTCAGCTCGTCGCGCTCCACCAGCATCGTGTCCCATCCTGCCTTGGCAAGGTGATAGGCAATGCCGGTGCCAACGGCACCGCCGCCGACAACAAGGGCTTTGACGTGGGTTTTCATGGCGGGCTCCTCCGATCGCGTGCCCATAAATGCCCGAAGTGCGGGCAAGGGGGCAAGGCAGGCCGACGCTTGGGGGCTAAAAACGACATGGCGGCGCGCAGAGCCGATGTGCAGCCAAAATTCCGGCACCTTTGATCGGCAGGGATGCGCGGAGATTGCATGGGAACCTGACGATCATGCCGCAAACCATTGGCCCCACTTCCGGGCGCTGACCGCGATCCTGGGCTATTGGCTGGTCGAACTGGCCTGCCAGCGGCTGTTCTATGGCCCGGACACCACATTTTCCACCTATGGCATGAACCTGGGCACTGGCCCACACCGCGATCCTGCTGGCGGGCCTGCTGGCCGGCGTGCTGTTGGTGATCCGCCGGCGCACCACCCCGTGCAAAGCCAGCCCGGTACCCGCTACACAATACCGGCCGAAATGTCACGTTGCGCCGGGTTCTGCAACGCCACCTTTCCCGGAGCCTTGCCTCGGCTCAAATCAGCCGGGCAGCCCCTCCGGGCCCGGCGCGTTGAACCGCAACACCCGTTCGGCGGGAAAACCATCCCCCCGATGGTTTTCTTGCCCGCCTTACCGCACCGTCTGCAACCCTACGCTGCCCGCAAGCGCCGCATCCCGCCGCATGCCTCCCGCGCAAATCGCTGCCAAAGCCAAAAGCCTGCGCACCTGAGCCGCTTCGCCGTGCCAAAACCCGCAAATCCGACGCGGAAAAATCCCCCCGAAGCCCAACCGCCGAACCCATCGCAAACCTCCCACAGTTTGCGACAGTGAACCACCGGCAAAGCCCCAACGGACTCCCCGGAGCGAGTCAGCCTCAGTGAGGGTTGGTATGAGGCCGCGATGGGGATCCCGAAGGGAGGATGCAGATCCTGATGGAAATGAACTCAACAGCACTGATCCGAGACAAGCTGTCAGGGGGACGGGCATGGCTGGCGAACCAATTTGTGTGGTGGACCCACGGCGGACATGGTCCCAAAGGGAAAGAATGTGGGCAATTTACCGGGTCACCTCACAAACGGGCCTTGCAGCGACTGAGGCGCATCCTAGTATGCGGCTGCGGTACACACCCGGCTCCCAGGCATGTTTGCAGATACCCACTCACCGCGCCATCCCCTTGAGGTCATGGTTGAAGCCGACGTC
>Ga0105049_10000144_pt1 | contig 69866 bp, 61 predicted proteins | sample MAT06_FD_78087 | JGI IMG/M metagenome (GOLD analysis project Ga0105049, IMG submission 78087) | Freshwater microbial communities from Lake Fryxell liftoff mats and glacier meltwater in Antarctica - MAT-06 | ecosystem: Environmental > Aquatic > Freshwater > Ice > Liftoff microbial mat | place...
CGCTCGGGACGCTCCGCACCGAAGTGCGCGCGTGGACCCGTCGCGCCAACCGTCGGAAAACCACGATCAACTGGCGCTTCACGCGCAAGGACGCCCGACGCAAGTTCGGATATATAAAGCCACGTTCTAAGCGGTCAAAGACCTAGTTGCGTTAGCCGAACCGTGAGATACAACGCAGTTCACACAGCCGCCCGCAAAGGCTCTCGACAGAGTCGATCAACGCTGGCCGCCCTTAAATGACACCTACGGCTGGACAACCAATGGAGCAGGGGTTCACGTTTGGATTGTCGACAACGGTGTCGACGCTAGTCATCCCGAGCTTCAAGGTCGTGTGAGCCCATTCTCAATCGGCGCCAACGCGCTTCAGAGTTGCACCGGAAGCGCCAACGAGTTTCACGGAACAAGAATGGCGGTCGCGGCGGCTGGTTCAACTTTGGGGATTGCGCGAGGCGCTATCATTCACTCGGCAAATGTGCAGGCCGAAAGTAGCTGCCTCTACCTAAGCAATAGCGAGGTCGTAGACGCAGTTGATCAAATACGGATGACAAGTCCGCGTCCAGCAGTAATCAACTACAGCGCCGCTGGAGATTGCAGCGGTGGTGGGCCTGGATGTGGATTTACGTCTGACGACGCAATGAAGCGAGCGGCGAACTCAGGGATTACCGTAGTAGTGGGGGCCGGCAATGGGGCTTCGAACGCGTGCGGCTATAGCCCGGCGCACGTACCCGAACTGCTCACGGTGGCTGCATCGATCGCGTTCACTGATGCTCGATGGGCGGGAAGCAATTTCGGACCTTGTGTAGACATTTTTGCTCCGGTCCTCGAAGACGGAGGTACGTCAACTGCAACGGCATACACTTCCGGTGTAGCCGCCCTCGAGTTGCAGTTGTACCCGAGCAAGAACCACTACGAAGTAGTAGCTGCGGTGATCGGTAACGCTTCTGAGAACGTTCTGACCGACGTTTTCGGCTCGCCCAACCGTCTGCTCTACTCCAGACGTCCGACGTTCCTCGCCGATATCGGTGGCGGTTTCTGGACCATGGGTCCGAGTACAAGGTGTCACTGGTACGCGGTCGTATTGGGTGGTCAACCACCCTATACCTATGCTTAAACCCGCAATAACTCTACAGTTAGCTCATCCGGTACCTACAACTCGCTGGCTGGCGGCTACGAAGACTTCGGATTGTACCTTCAAGCTTGGGATGGTGTCGGACGTACCTCGACCGCAGCGCAGTGGATTGTGATCGATCCAAGTAACTCTCAGTACTACTGCGGCGTCCCTGAGTAGTTTGGTTTGCGACCTGAACGGGACCTCAAGTACAAGAACCGTCAATTTACGTGGCGCCCAGAGCTTCAGGGCGCCACGTTTGTTAGAGGTACGCACACAGGCCCACCAAAACGCTCACCTCCGATCCGCACAGGAGCAGTGAAGATGCAGATGTTCGCAATCTCGCGGTGCTCGATAGCATTTCTCGCGATAGGACTCACCGCCGCGAACGCCGCCGCACAGACCAAGGCAAAACCAGTGTTCCTTGACGAACTCACGTGGACGGAGATTCGTGATCGCCAGAACGCAGGTACCAAGACCATCATCATCGGTACGGCCGGCCAGGAGCAAAAAGGCCCGCACATGGTGACCGGTGAACACAAGTACGTGCTCACGCACACCACCGAACGTATCGCACGCACGCTCGGTGACGCGTTGATTGCGCCAATCATTACGTACGTTCCCGAAGGCAGTTGGGACGCGCCGCTGCGTGGACACATGGCGAAGGCGGGGTCGATCACGTTGCCGGAAGATCGTTTTATCGAACTGTTGGTCCACGCAGGCAAAAGCCTGCGGGCCGGCGGCTTTACGACGGTCATTCTCATTGGCGATTCAGGTGGCAACCAGAACGGCATGAAGGCCGCTGCGGAACAGTTGAATGCGGCCTTCGCGGCAGGTGGTGGTGGTCGCGCATTGTTCATCGGCGACTACTACACCAAGTCCTCGGCGGACATTCGCACCTACCTTGGCGGGTTGGGCTTCTCGATGGAGGCGATCGGCAGCCACGCCGGTATGGTCGATACGTCCGAGCTGCTTTTTGTAAATCCTGCACTCGTGCGCATGGATCGCCTCGCACCGAACGGCGGATCGGCCGACAGCGGCGTGAGCGGCGACCCCACGAAGGCGACGGCGGAGTTCGGAAAGAAGTTGGTGCAGATCAAGATCGATAACGCCCTGGCGCAGATTCGCGCCTCGCTCGCTGCCGGAGGACACAACTGATGCACGCCGCACCGCACACCAGCATGCGTTCGCTGTTGAAGACGACCGTCGCCGCGACCGCAGCGTGCCTGTTGAGCGCTCCTGCGCTGCACACGCAGGAGCGCCCCAACCTGCTTGGCCCGCCGTATCTCGAAGCGATGACATGGACCGAGATCCGCGACGCCATTGCCGGCGGAAAGAAGGTCGCCATCGTCCCCACCGGTGGCACCGAGCAGAACGGACCGCACATGGTGATGGGCAAGCACAACTACATCGTCACGTTTGCCGCAGGGCAGATCGCCAACACACTCGGCAACGCGTTAGTCGCACCCACGGTGCAGTACGTACCGGAGGGTGACTACAACAGGCCGGGATTTGGTGACAAGCCCGGCGTGATTTCACTGCCGTCGCCAAGCTATGATCGGTTGCTCGATGCGGCGGTGCGCTCGCTCAAGGTGCACGGCTTTACAGACATCCTGTTGATCGGCGACAGCGGTGGCAATCAAGCCGGGCTCACGAGTGTCGCCAACGCGCTCAACGCCGAGTGGGCGGGGACGGGCGTGCGCGTGTACGCGCTGGTGGATTACTACCAGAAGGGACGCATCGCGATTCGCGACTACCTGCAGAAAACGTACGGATGGGATGCGGCTACGGTAGGATCGCACGCCGGCACGAGCGACACGTCGCAACTGTTGTACGTGTTTGGAGACGGCATTCGGAAGGACAAGCTGCTGCCGAATGGCGGCGGCCCGGATATGGGTGTACAGGGCGATCCCACAAAGGCGTCGGTGGCGATTGGCAAGATCGCGATCGATCAGAAGGTGGGGTTTGCAGTGGAGCAGTACAAGGCGTTGAAGGGGGCGCCGTAGAGGGAGTGCGGAGGAACTGCGGGTGTGAGCTGTGAGGGGTGAGGGGAGGAAGGCCTGAGGCACATTCAGGCGTGAGCTGTGAGCTCTGGGCTCTGAGGGTAGAGCTCATGCCTGAGGCCTCAGGCCTGAGCTCAACCCTCATGCCTCAGGCAGGCGCTCTCACCTCACAGCCCAGAGCTCACAGCCCACGCCTGAATGTGCCTCACACCTTCCTCCCCTCACGCCTCACAGCTCACACCCGCAGTTCCTCAACCTCACGCCCGCCGTCCGTATTGGCGGTCCCGCGTTCCTGCCGCCAAATTGACCTGCATGCCGGATGCCCGGCTTCGGTTTACCGGAGCGCGTTTGCTCCAGCCCAAGGAGAACGTGATGAAGAGCAAGCTTATGGTCCTGCTGACGATGCCGCTGTTCGCGGCCAGCCTCGCTGCGCAGGCGACGGGTGGCGGCGGTGGCGCGGGCCGCGGGGCGCAGACGCCGGAGCAGGCCGCCGCCCGGGCCGCGGCGGCGAACAAGCCGCGTACGATCGCCGGCATCAACACCGTGTGGATCGAAGAACTCACGCAGCCTGAGTTCCGCGACATGATCAAGGACGGGTACACGACCGTGGTGATCTTCACTGGAGGGGTCGAGAACAACGACGGCAATCTCCAGATGAACAAGCACAATATCAACAACAAACTGCTCGGCGAGATGATTGCCCGGAAGATGGGCAAGACGCTGGTTGCTCCGCTCGTCACGCTCGAGCCAGGCAATGCAGGTGCCAACATTACGCCCGGCCGAGCGGGGCCGATGATCACGCAAGCAACCTACGTCTCGCTGCTGTTCGATATGGGCAACTACCTGCGCAGCATGGGATTCAAAGAGATTTTCTACATGGGCGACAGCGGCGGGAACGCCCGCGGCATGCAGACCGCCGCCGACTCGCTCACCGCGCTCTACGCCAGCAGTGCAGACAAGGTATACTTCAAGCACATCCCCGAGTTCTACAATCACACCAGCGTCGTTCAGCCGTATATCCAGAACGAGCTCAAGATTGCCGAGGGGATCAAGATCGGAGCAAGTTCCGGCACCAGCGGCTTGCACGAGGAACTCGGCATCGACGCCACGATGGCCCTCGCCGACCCGCAGTCGATCCGTTTCGAGCAGCGCGTGAAGGCAGGCCAGGCGGAGATCAACGGCGTCAAGTTCCAGTCGCTCGCATGGTTGCAGGACCTGGGCCGGAAAGTCGCCGATGTACGCGTGACGGCCACCATCAACGCGATCAACGCATACCGGGGAGCACGTACGCCATGATGGCCCAACGACCGATCATCGCATTCGCAGTTTTTTCCTTGCTTGCCAGCGCTTCATCGCGCGCGTCCGCCCAGGGTGGTATGACGGGCATGGACCACAGCATGCACCGCATGGGTCCCGAGATTGTCATCCCCAAGGGCGCGCTCTACACCAAGGCGGACGTCGAATTCATGCAGGGGATGATCGCGCACCACGCCCAGGCCATCGTGATGTCGCGCCTGGCGGAAACGAACGGTGCCAATCCGCAGGTCCTCAAACTCTCGCGGAAGATCGATCAGTCGCAGGTGCCCGAGATTGTCATCATGCAACACTGGCTCCGCCGGTACGACCAGTTCGCGCCGGACACTGCGTCGTGGCACGACATGCGAATGGACGGCATGCTGTCGGACGCGGAAATCAGTGCGCTCAGCGCTGCGAAGGGCGTTGCCTTTGATCGGCTCTTCCTGAACGGCATGATCAAGCACCACGCCGGCGCGCTCAAGATGGTCGACGATCTCTTCAAGTCGCCGCGTGCCGGTCAGGAAGTGGATGCCAACGTGTTCGCCAATGATGTCATGACGTCACAGACGGCGGAGATCGGTATCATGCGACGCCTGCTCACCCAGCTTCCCACGAAGTAAGTCAGACGTACAGCGCCCGCGCGGGCGTTCACTCGTGCCTTCCTCATCACTGGAGTATGACCTGATGCGCATGATGCGTGGTGTGATCCTGCTATTGGCGACTGCCGTCGCGCCGACCCTCGCGTCGGCGCAGACGTACCCAAGCAAGGCTGATCCCCGGAACAATCTCAAGCCCGGCCGATTCGACGCGGGCGTTGCGGCGAGCAACATGAAGCTCCTCTCGTTCTCGCCCAAGCCGGCCCAGTTCGACACGGTCCGCGGCCTGACGTTCGTTAATTCCGACCTGGCGTTCGGCACCCATTTCGTGTACCAGGCGAATTTTGCTGGTTTCACCATATGGGACATTACCGATCCCGCCAAGCCGAGCATCACCGCGGTCGTGCAATGCATCACGTCACAAGGCGACCCATCGATTTACGGGAACCTGCTGTTCATTTCGGCTGAGGGCGCGGGCAACCGCAATGATTGCGGTAGCGGCGGCGTGCAGGATCCGAAGGATCACATGGCTGGCGTACGCATCTTCGACGTAAGCAATCCGAAGGCGCCCAAGCTCGTGAAGAACGTGCAGACCTGCAAAGGGTCGCACACGCATACCCTTGTACCCAGCCCGACCGATCCCAACATCCTTTACATCTACGTCTCGGGGCAGCAGGCGGCCCGACCCGAGACGGAGCTTGCGGGGTGCAAGAATGGCACCGATGCAGCCGACCCGACGAACTCGCTGTTTCAGCTCGACATCATCAAAGTGGCGCTCAACCGACCTGAGCAGGCCAAGGTGATTCCTGGTGCGCGCATCTTCACGGGCCTCGAGGAGGGTGGGGAGTGCAAGCAGTTCTGCGCGCCCGCAGACGCACGCCGTGCCGCGGCCGCGCGCGCGCGCCCGGCGGCCAATCCGGCCATGCCCACCGGCCCACGCAATTGCCACGACGTGACGGCGTACCCGGCGCTCAACCTGCTTGCCGCGTCGTGCTCGACGCACTCGATCGTGGTGGACATCTCGAACCCCGAGAAGCCCGTCCGTCTCGACGCGTTGACCGACACGAACAATTTCCAGGGGCGACACACGGCGGCGTTCAGCAACGACGGCAAGAAGCTGATTCAGACCGACGAGTGGGGCGGTGGTACGGGCCCGATGTGCCAGGCATCGAGCATGATCGAGCTGGGCGGCAACACCATCATCTCGCTCGACGCGAAGAAGAAGCAGGCGCAGCACGCGTACTTCAAGCTGCCGTCGGCGCAGTCTGCCGAAGAGAACTGTGTGTCGCACAACGGCGGCATCATTCCCGTGCCGGGGCGCGACCTGTATGTGCAGGGCTGGTATCAGGGCGGCGTGAACGTCATGGACTTCACCGATCAGGACAAGGCGTTTGAAATCGCCTACTTCGATCGCGGCTCCATCGATCCGCCGAAGCCGGTGGACGTGCCCGCCGCAGCGGCAGCGCAGGCGGCCGGCGTGCGCGGTGGCGGCAATACCATCGGCGGGTCGTGGGGTGCGTACTACTGGAACGGCCTGATCTTCTCGTCCGAGCTCGATCGCGGCATGGATATTTATGAGCTCACGCCCAGCGCGCAGCTTTCGGCCAACGAGATCGCGGCGGCGAAGTTGGTCACGTTCAGGGAGTACAATCCACAAAGCCAGCCGAAGATGACGTGGCCAGCGGCCTTCGTGGTCGTGCGATCGTACCTCGACCAGCTGGTGCGCGGCACCGGACTCGCGTCCGACCGTACATCGGCGATTTCCACGGCCCTTGATGCGGCGGAGATGAAGTCCGGTGTGGCGCGGGCAGCCGCGCTGAACGCGCTCGCGTTACAGGTCGATGCTGACGCGAAAGGCGCCAGGGACGGTGCCCGCGTACGCACGATGGCGAGCGAGATCCGGCGGCTGGCGACAGCGTCGAAGTAGTACTCGAAGTCGCCGAGCCACGCGAACTCCGTATACACGAATGGCGCCCTCTTGGGGGCGCCATTCGTGTATGTCTTCCTGAACGCATCGTCACGGCCGAGGCCTGATACAGCCCGTGCGATCTTGATAGCAGTACGATAGCTCAGCACCGCGAAACGGGTGCGGTACGCTTTTCAGCAGGACACGCACTTGTGGTTGTTTTTCGATCCCAGCTCTTCCAGCAGCTTCACCGTATCGAGATACGGTGAGATACGCTGCACCGGTCCGTTGGCCATGTCAGCCGTCGTTTGCCCGTTGCGAGCCACCGCCTTCACGTCGGCGCCCTTGGAAACCAGGTACTTGATCATCTCGTTATCGCCACGCCCAGCGGCAAAGTGGAGCGCCGTGTAGCCGCCAAAGTCGCGGGCGTTCACGTCGACGTGCATCTCCTCGATCAGAAACTTGACGGAGGGGATCCAGCCGTCGGTGACATGACGATGATCGTTGCCCGCAAAGCCCTGACCGTAACCGGCTCCGGCAGCAGCATGGAGTGGCAGTTGCCCCAATCCACCATCGGGTACCGGCGGCAAACCAGACGGATCTTCGCGCATCGGCGCTCCGGGTGCGGCACCGCGGCGCGCGCGCGCGACTGGCTTGATCGTGCCGATGTTCAGGTCGGCGCCGGCGGCGAGGAGCATCTTCATCGCCGGGATGTCGGTCGCGTAGGCGGCACGAAAGAACGGCGTTGCGCCCGTAAACTCCACGCGCAGGTTGTCGCGATTGTACGTCGTGTACCACAAGCCGCGCTTGAGCCGCACATTCGGATCCGCCTTCGCTTTGAGCAACGCCTGCATCACGTCCAGATAGCGGGCCCGCTGCTGCAGCTGGTATGCGGGTTGCGGCGTGCGAGAGGTTGGCGCCCACTCTTTGTTCAGCGCGCCATACAACGGCGTCGCACCAGCGTCGCTGGCGAGGTTCGGATTGGCGCCAGCGGCGAGGAGCAACATGACCGCGTCGTACTGCCCATTGATCGCGGCCATCAGCATGGGGCTGGTGTGATCGCCCGCGCTCACCTGATTCACATCGGCGCCAGCGCTGAGCAGTGCCTTGATCGTGGCCTGGTTCCCCTCGCGCACGGCCAGCAGCAGTGCGGTGTGTCCGCCCTGCAATCCCAGCAAGTCCGTGTACCCCGGCGTGTCGTCATCAAGACCTGCACCGCCCTGGGCCGCGAGTCTCGTTTCTTCGGCCGCCGTTGCCGCTGCGGCGCTCGCCAGGGACGACGCCGTTGCACTTTGCCGCTCTACGTCAAGTGCGGCCGCAACGGCCGCTTGTACCTGACGTGGGTCGGGCTGCCAGTTCAGGTTTTTGGTTTGCCCCTGTTCTTCACGCAACTTCGCGAGCACCGCGTTCCGCCGATTCCTGGCTTGCCGATCCTGTGCAGAGCTGGCCATCGGATCGGTGGTCTTGCCGGTGATGCGCCAATCAGCGCCCTTCTCGAGTAGCAGCCGTACCGCATCAGCACGACTGCGGCCCGCCGCAACCATCAGCGGCGTCTGGCCAAGGCCGGGCTCTGCAAGATTCACATCAGCAGACGCACCGGCGCGCAGCAGCGCCGACACGATCGCGGTGTCTCCACCCATCGCGGCAAAGTGCAACACCGACACGCTATCAGTGGTCACGGCGCGCGGGTTGGCCTTGGCGCGAAGCAAGGCACGCACTACTGACGCGCTGCCGTTCTCGGCGGCGATATGCAACGGCATGAGCGCGCCAATGCGCGTCGTCGCCGCCGTGTTGGCGCGCGCCGTGAGCAGTAGCGCGGCGAGCGTAGAATCGCCGCGTGCGGCAGCCCAGTGCAAAGCCGTCATTCCGTCGCCCTGCGCGACGTTGACGTTGTCACCCTTGGTCATGAGAGCGCGGACCGCGCCGACATCGCCGCGCATGGCAGCGTCGGCGATCGGCGCCACGATGTTCGAAACGGCACGAGGCGGAACGGCCGCTCCGCTCATTGGAAGCGCGACGAGCAGCGCGCCCAATGCCCGACGCGTACGCGGACGCGAGAAGCGAACTGCCTGAGAGATCTGTGAGGTCATACCTGCTCCATGTGGGTCACCGTACGATGGACACCGATTCACGACGACTACCCGCTGCCTAGAACGTCAGCTCGCCTGTGCTGTCACCAAACGCTGCCACGTCATCCATACCGACGCGATGCATCAGGCTGAGCATCGCATTGGCCATCGGCGTCCCATCGGGCGCCTTGACGTGGATGTTGCCGCCGAACTTGTCGCGTGCTCCGCTCAGTACGATCAGCGGTGCCCGACGATGATTATGCGTGTTACTGTCGGACATCGGCGATCCGTACACAATCGCCGTCTTTTCAAGCAGCGACTTCTCACCGTCCATCGTGGTGCTCAGCTTGTTGAGCAAGTACGGCAGCAAGCCGACGTGGTACTTGTTGATCTCGGCAAACTCCTTCACGCGGGCCGGGTTGTTGCCATGGTGCGAGGCGGGATGAAAGCCGGTCGCGATGCCGCTGTCCGGATACACACGAGATGATGCGTCCCGACCCATCTTGAACGAGAACACGCGCGTCATGTCACTCTGCAGCGCCAACACCTGCAGATCGAACATGATCTTGACGTGTTCGTCGAAGGAGTCCGGCACGCCGGTCGGGCTGCCAGCCAGTTCGCGTGCTTCACCACTTGCATTCCGTTGCTCGACGCGCTGAATACGACGCTCAATCTCGCGAATGTTGTCGAGATACTGGTCCATACGCGCGCGGTCTGCTGTGCCCAGTTCGCGTTGCAACTGACCAACACGCGCCGTGATCCAATCCAGGACGCTGCCGGTGCTTCGTGTACGCGCCGCGCGCTCGGCCGGCGTGCCGCCAACACCGAACAGCTGCTCGAAGGCCACCCGCGGGTCGCGGATCATGGGCAACGGCTCGGTTGGCGAGGACCAGCTGATCGAGTCCGTGTACATGCACGAATAGCCGTAGGCACAGCCGCCAGCGCGGTCGAGCGGCTCAATGCACAACTGCATCGAGGGAATGGGGGTCGCCTGGCCAAATCGCTGCGCGTACAGCTGATCGAGCGACGTACCCGCGTAGATATCCGAGCCTTCGGTTTGCGTGGGGTGCGACTGGGTGAGAAACACCGCGCTCGAACGGAAGTGATCGCCGCCGATTTCTTCGGCCTTGTAGGCTTCGGCCATGCGCACATCGGTGTTGCTGATAATGCTTAGGTACTTCCGCCATGGCTGCAGCGGCGACAACGACGTCGCACTGAGATCAAAGCCAGCACCGGTGACTGCTGGTGCCCAGAGATTCTCGGTGAGTCCAAACGGGCTGCAGCCGGCCGCGCCGTGCACCATTTCCATGAACAGCATGCGCGTGGGGTCGGCAGCTGCCGCCTTCATGGCGCTAAACCGGCCGAGTGGCTGCATGACGTCGAGGTACGGGAGCGCGACCATCGCGCCCATGCCACGAAGAAACGTGCGTCGATCAAGCGCTTGTCGGGAGATAAATGGCATAATGAATGGTCCTCAGCGAGACGATGATGGCGACGGCGATTGCGGCTGGGTGGCCGAATTGGTTTTCACGGGTTCTTCCGAGCGCTGCATCTGGAAGGCTGGGCTCTTGACCACGCCCATGATGTAGGCCGACATCTGATTGTCTTTCGTGCCGGCATCGCGCACAATTTTGCGGATGGTCGGCATGTCGTAGGCTTCGATCCGACGCCCCACGGCGTAGGCCATCAGGTTGCGGGTAAAGGTGCGGAGCAATGTTTCCTGCCGACGGAGCAGGGCAGTTTGCAATTGCGGAAGCGTTTGCGCCTTGGTGCCATCCCACAGATCGCCGCGTGAATCAATCGGCATCCCGTTGTCCCGCACACGCCAGCGTCCCGTCACGTCAAAGTTCTCCATGGCCAGACCGATCGGGTCCATCATCTTGTGGCATGACTGACAGGCCGGGCTTTTCCGATGTTCTTCCATGCGTTCACGCACGGTGAGCGATCGGCCGCCGTTCGCGCTCGGCGTCGCTTCAAGATCGGGCACGCCCGGCGGTGGCGGCGGTGGCGGGCTATTGAGCAACACCTCCATCACCCACTTCCCACGCTCGACGGCCGAGGTGCGTCCGGCGTGCGAGGTGAGCGTGAGGATGCTGGCATGCGACAAGACACCACGACGTGTGCTGTCGGGATAGGTCACGCGCCGGAAGGCGGGGCCGGCCACGTTCGGGATGCCGTAGTGCCGTGCCAACTGCTCGTTCACGAAGGTGTAATCGGCACGATAGAAGTCGAGCACGTTCCGATCTTTGCGCACCAAGTCCTCAAAGAACAGTTCGGTCTCGCGTCGCATGGCGCCACGCAGTTGCTCGTCGAAGTCGGGGTACTGCCGAATGTCCGGTTGCACCGATTCCAGATCGGGCAAGCGCAACCATTGCGAAGCAAACCGCGTGGCCAGGGAGCTGGCGCGCGGATCGGCCAGCATGCGGCGCACTTCGCGCTCCAACACGGCCGGCTGCGACAGCCGGTTTTGCGCGGCGATGTTGATGAGCGCACGATCGGGCGGCGCCGACCACAAGAAAAACGCCAGCCGCGAGGCCAGGTCGAGGTCGCGCAGTTTATACGATGCGCCGACGGCGATACCGCTGGGCGCGCGTTCAAAGCGAAACACAAAATCGGGACTGGCCAGCAATCCTTCCAGCATCGACCGCACGCCCGCTTCAAACCCCGCACCCTTCGCACTTCCGGCGTCGTACAGCGAGAGCAACCCATTCCGATCGTCCAGCGAGAGCGGCCGACGATAGGCGCCGGTGGCGAGGCGAGTGATGATCGTCTCGGCGCAGGGACGCGCGGCCGCCGGCGTTGCGGGCGTGCAGGTGAAGATGCGACGGCGCGACGGTGTCTCGGACACTCCGATCACCTTGATCGGCCCCTTCACCGTGAACTCGCGCAGGTGCGGGACCTGCGCAAAGCCATAGGCGGTGGCGTTTGATGTGCTGCTGAGCGAGTACTTGAGCGGCGAGATGAGTTCCTGCGAGACGGATTGAAACGCCGGCGGAATGAACGCCGCCGAAATCCGATGTGGTCCGGCCGTGATACGAACCGCCTCCGTCGACATCCCCACCCCATTCGGGTCGGACGCCGTCATGAAGCGATCGATGTTCAGCAGCGCAGCCCGTTCACCGTCGACCGAAATCTCGATTTTCTCGCCGCGTGACAGTCCACCGGCAAACGCGCCGGTGGTTTCGTGGAAGAAGTTCACGTCAAAGCGATAGTCACCGTCGGCTGGGAACATGTGCACGACGGACATGCCGCCGCGCGTGCCGAACGGCGCGCCCTCGACGTGCGCTGTTTGCGAGGCCATCTTGGGCATCGTGTACGTCTGCGTCGTCACTGACGCATTCGGATTGCCAAGGGCCAGCCAGCTGATGTCGCTTGCCGCGCGGAGATATCCGTCGAGCAGCGTGGGCGACAGCATCTGTACGTCGGCGATGTTGTCGAAGTTGTCGCTCTTGGTGTCGGGCGGCAGATATATGCTGGCGTCGACTTCAAGTCCCAACAGGTCGCGCACCGACGACCGATACTCGGCCCGATTCAGGCGCTGGAATGTGCGATGGCCAGGATTCGGGTTGGCGAGCGCCGAGGAATCGAGCTGTCGTTCCAGAGTGGCCACGAGCGCGTTGACCGTGTCTGAGGAGGGGCGCGCCGATCCAGGGGGCGGCATCATCCCGAGTCGAAGTTTCGCGACCATCTTCTCGGCGACATCCGCTTGCGTCGGTGCCGTACCAACATCAAAGGCAGCGAGCGACAAATTGCCGCGGCGCATCGTGGGGTTGTGGCACTTGCCACAGTACTGCTTCACGACCCCATTCAGCTCGTCGGCAGAGAGGCGCGCGACCGGAGCCTTGACGTGGCGCCACGGCACCATGGGAAGCTTCGGCGGCGGGGTGCTTTTGGCGTGACGTTCAGTGGGAACGACAGCCAAACCGGTGATCACTGACAGCGCGAGAAACAGGCGCATGCGCACCCTCTGGAGATTGCGGAGCGGCGGGGTAGGTGGGAATTCAAAGATGCGTGTTCGAGGGCCACTCTCGCAAGGAAGATCCACGGGAAATGGGCACAATCTTCAGATGCGAATGCGAGTCCGTTTTGGGGGCGGGATTCGTTCGCTTCCGAGAGCCAACGTTGCTTGACCTCCGCGCGTAATACGCCGAGGTTGCAGCAATGCGACTCCATCCCTCTCACCGTAGGACGGCACGACGAATGACGCTGTCACAGATCCGATATCGATGCCTGCTGCTGGTCGCCTTGCTCGTCAGTGCGCCGGTCCAGTCCGGGCAGGCGCAAGAGCGCGACAGCGCGATGAGTGCCAGCGCCATGGAGGCGTTTGTGAAGGCGCACATCGCGCTCACGGCGTTGCGGAGTCAGGCGCAGGCCGAGTTGGCTGCAACGAGCGCCAAAAAGCCGGAGGTGCATGCGGCGTTGCGGGAAAAGCTCAACGTCAGCAGCCAGCGGTTGCTCAAGGAGCACGGGTTCACTGCGGCTGACTTCGCCAGGCTCACCCGTCGGGTCGGTACCGACGACGTGGCGCGGAAGGCGTTCGAAGAAACGTTGGCGCGCGTGTCGGGCGGGAAGGGAGCGGGCTAGCCCCGCCGCTAGAGGAGCACGTCGCCGCGCCGGATGCCGGCGGCCACTGCTTCGGCGCGCCGATGCACGCCGAGCTTCTCGAAGACGGCGGCCAAGTGAAACTTGACCGTGCTGCGGCTGATGCCAAGCCGAACACCAATGGCGGCATTGCTCAATCCCTCCGACAACGCCTGCAGCACCTCGCGTTCGCGATCGGACAGTGTCGAGGGGGTAATTGGCGCCCGCTCGTCGTTGCTGACGACGGTGGAGACCACGCGTATATCGGCGGCCGAGGCGGTCGCGACAAAGCGGACGTCGGTATGGGCGCCGAGTGCGTCGCGCAGCACTCGGCGGGTCCAGGGGTCGGAGACGTCGACGAAGACCCGAACGGGACGCGGACGTTCGGTCATCGTCTTCGTCGTTACCGCGCGCTGCGACGCGAGCGCTGACCGTCGTGTCCGCCCGGTCGCTCACCAATCGTCACGATGACGCGCACAAACACGCCACCGCGCAGCAGGTCGAACGAGACCGCACGTCCGGGTGTCATGTGTTGCAGGACGTCCAGGACGTCGTGCGGCTCGTGCACCGCAGCGCCGTCGAGTGCCAACACGATATCGCCTACCAACAATCCGCTGGTCGCTGCCGGTCCACCGTCGGCCACGCCGATGATCAGCAAGCCGCCTTCGCGTCCCTGGGCGGCGACCTTGGCCGATTCGCCAACGCGCACCGCCTGCAGCGCCGCACCCAGCCATCCGCGGGGCACGTAGCCCGTTGCCGCCAGTTGAGACACCACACGTTCCACGGTGTCCGCCGGAATGGTGGTTGCCAACTGCTGACTCAGACCGCCGCTGTTGATGCCGTGCACACGACCCGCGGCGTCAACGAGCGGACTGCCACCGAACCCCGGGTAGAGCGCGAAGCCCGATTGGATGCGACGGCTGTAGTCACCGCCTTTCCACGTACGCCAGGCGCCGCCGATCGTGCTGATGGCGCCAAACGACACGCGCGGGCCACTGTCGTCGAGTCGCGCGACGGCCATCGCGAGATGTCCTGGGCGCAGGGTGGAAGGATCACCAACGGCTGCGGACGCAAACGACACGCCAGCGGCGACACGAAGCACGGCAAGATCGCTCGAGGCATCGCGCCCCACCAGTGTGGCGGCGACACGCCGACCGTCGGGGATGGTGACCGTGATGTTCTGTTCGCGACGCACGGTGGCGTCGGTCGTAACGATGAGACCGTCGCGCCAATGCACGCCCGTTGACGCCAGCCTCTCGCGGGCGTGTACCGCCACGACGGCAAGCGCGGCGTGTTCGACGGCGCTGGCGAGTTGATCCGAAACTGCGCTGAGCGAGAGATGCTCGATGTGTGGCGTATGCGGCGACGGCGGTGCCTGGTCGTGCGTGTCGGGATGCGACATGAAGATCTCGGTGGTGTGAAGCGACTGGAGGGTCTCGATGCGGGAGACATGAACAGACGTACACTCACCGATCGGTATGGGTCGCGACACTGGCCAACTGGACGGGTGGTCAGGCCATCGTGGCTGACGCCCGCGTGTCGCGTCGCCTCTGGTCACTGATGCGATACCGCGTGTGGCGTCGCCCCTACTGAGTCATGCGATACCGCGCGATGCTGACGACGTCATCCGCATCCCGCAGGGCGATCCAGACGTCATTCCCTCGCGCCCGAAGTGGCAGCCCTTCCCGCGACGGCCGTTGCGGAATTCGGAGTCGCGCGAGATGCTTGCCCGTGCGGTTGTGGATATCGAACGTGACCGTCGGCACAGCACCGACCACGACGGACGCGCACAGGGCAATCGTGGTGCCGCACACTCGCCAGCTTCGCATGGATTCTCCGCGATTCAGGATTCAATCCCCTAGACACGCCGCGTGCCGACGTGCTCTTCCTTCTGTGCCTCAATCACTGCAGGATGGCGTAACAACGCTGAGCGCCGCAACTCGGCGAACCCGTTGCCACGGCTGAAGCAAGGGGTGACGCAATCCTCTAAGATTGCCCCGACCGAAGGGCGCCGGAGCTCAGACATCGACCGTGTCGCGGCACTGCGGCCGACACACCGCGAGCCGAGACCGTCGCCAGTCGGCTGGAAATTGATCGCCGTTCCCAATCCCATGACGGCCGGGATCACCATGCCGGCGTCGCGAATGACTTCGGTACGCAGAACCGTCACTTGATACACGCCACCAGTCACGCGACCAGAGTATCCCAGCGCACGCACGAGGGCCGCGGTATCCACGCCGAAGGTTGTCGCGGGAGCGACAGACGGCGCAGCCGCTGGTGGTGTTGCCGTGAGCGCAATCGCGTCATGCACGGCACGCGCAATCGCGACCGGATCGCCGTGACCGTGCACGTGGACGTAGAGCACACGCGGCGACTCCCGAATCACATGGTGATGACTAGCGGTCTGTTCGATGCCACCAGCCTGTAACCGCGACAGCACGGGTTGAATCTCTGCGTCTGTGAGGACGCGGTCGCCCATCGCCATCACACCGTCGCGGACCGGTTTCATTGCAAGCCAACTGCCCAACGCGAGCGACGGTCGCAATACGACGCCATCGACCGTGACGCGCAGGTCGCTGCGCGGCATGTTGTAGCGGTGTACGTCCTCTGACTGCGCAACACTGGCCCGACCCATCGCGGCGTCCACCGCTGTCCGGTCTACCGAGGCGGCGCGTGGCGTGAGGGTGGATGGCGCCGGTGCCATTGCGCTGCGCGGAGCACGGCCGCCCCCGCTACACGCGGCAAGGAGAGACGTTGCGAGCATTGAGGCCAGCTTCACGCAAGCGACGGGGCCGAAACCTGCCGACATGGGCACTCCGACACGGGGTTGGAGATGAATCTAACGCTCGCGCCCCAACCGGTTTTACTCTCCCTCCGCGTCGGCCGAGGTCACCGGTGCACGACGTTCTCGGACCGCGCTGCTTCGCTCCGAGCGTCCACGCGGTAAGCTTCTCGGGCGCGGCTCCAGTCCGCCCACCTCCTCTTCTCCGGACAACCCCGAATGGTACTCCCCCAACGTTTCCGTCGCGTCGCCTCTCGATTCATGCTGACGGCGGCCGCGCTTGCGACGCTCGTCGCAAGCGCGAGCGCGCAACGCCCCGTCGACCGCGATGCGCCAACCCAGATGATGACCGTGAATCGTGCGAACTGGGCACTCGCGGCCCGATTCTCACCAGACAACATGCGCAACCTGACCGGCAGCGCCGCCGTCGCGCCGCGGTGGGTCGGTGAAACCGACTCGATGTTCTACAACTGGCGCGATATGAAAGGCAGCACGTTTTACCTGGTCCTGCCAGCGCTCAAGCTCAAGAAGCCGCTGTTCGATCACGTGAAGATGGCTGAAGAGCTTTCGCGCCTTCACCGAAAGCCGTACGAGCCCAACCGCCTGCCTTTCACCACGGTCAATTTCACCAAAGATCACAAGAAGTTGCGATTCGTCGTAGACTCGACGCGCTACGAATGGAATCTCGCCGCACAAACGCTGGCACAGATCCCGAAGCTCTCACGCGATTCTGTTGCCCGTGACGAAGAAGGCGCGGCGACCGTCGCGGCATCCGCACCGCCTGAGTTCCGTGCGTGGTCGCCGGACAGCACCGTTTTTGCCTTCGCCCGGGCGCACAACCTGTTTGTGGTCGAGAAAGCGACCGGCGATACGACGCAGCTCACCAAGGATGGCGCGCTCAACTACTCCTTTGGCTTTCGCGATACCACGGTGCAGCGAGACACCACGGAACAACAAACCGGTGGACGAGGTGGGCAAGGGGCGAACTCCCGTGACCCCCGCGTGCGCGCCAACGTCACCTGGTCGCTCGACTCCAGGTACTTCGTGGTATCACGCAGCGATGCGCGGAAAACAAAGGATCTCTTCCTCGTCAACAACCTCGCCGATCCTCGGCCTGCGCTGGTGTCGTACCGGTACACGATGCCGGGTGAGTCGGACGTGCCAAAGCTCGAAGTCTTTCTGTTCAAGCGCGGTGACAAGGAAGTCAAGCGCGCACCGGTGGAAAAGTGGCGCGATCAGCAGGTCACCAATGTGCACTGGCCGGTGAAGTCGTCCGAGACGGTGCGATTTATTCGCCGGGATCGGTTGCAGCGCAATCTCGAGCTGGTGGAAATGAATACGACGACCAATGCCACGCGCGTGTTGCTCACCGAATCGGTGGAGGACGCGCAGCTGGAGATTCAGCCAGTGTACTACACCAAGCGCGGTGGAGACTTCGTGTGGTTCTCCGAGCGCAGCGGATGGGGACACTACTATCTCTATAGCTTCGATGGCACGCTGAAGCGCGCACTCACCAGTGGCCCATGGCGCGCCAGTACGATCATTTCCCAGGACACCCTGCTCGGCACGGTGTTCATTGGCGGCGTGGGTCGCGAAAACGGCCCATCGCCATACGTTCGCGACGGGTATCGCGTGAATGGCGACGGCACGGGGTTCGCGCGCATCACCAGCGATCCGTTCGACCACGCGCTGACCGTTTCACCCACGCGCAAGTTCGTCGTCGACAACTATTCGCGCGCCAACGTGATCCCGGCAGCGAATCTTCGGGACGCCGTGACCGGACGCATTGTGATGGAACTCGAGCGCATGGATGACTCGCGGCTCAAGGAGATGGGATGGACACCGCCGGAGCCGTTTGTGACGAAAGCCGCAGACGGTGTGACCGACATTTACGGCAATTTGCGCAAACCCATCGACTTTGATTCCACGAAGAAGTATCCGATCATCGCCTACGTGTACCCTGGTCCGCAGGTGGAGCAGGTGACGTCCGGATTCTCCACCGGTGGCGTGATGCTGCAGCTGGCGCAGCTGGGCTTCATTGTCATTGAAATCGGCAATCGTGGTGGTACGCCGCAGCGTTCGAACGCCTATCACAGCTTTGGGTACTTCAACCTCCGCGACTACGCCCTGGCCGACAAAAAAACAGGTATCGAACAGCTGGCGGCGCGGTACAAGTGGATCGATCTGAACCGCGTGGGGATCTACGGGCACTCCGGAGGCGGATTCCTTACGGCTGCGGCGCTCATGCTCCCACCGTACAACGATTTCTTCAAGGTCGGGGTGTCGTCATCGGGCAATCACGACAACAACATCTATAATCTGAACTGGAGCGAGTCGAACAACGGCTTGCGCGTGATCTACACCAAGCGCGATACCACGAAGAAGGATACGACGAAGACCGGTACCAGGATCGACACCAGCACGACGGTGGTGCGCAACGGGACGCGCGTCGTCACGATTGACGACACCACGCGCTGGGAAATTCGTGTGGCCACGAATATCGAGCTGGCGCAGGGCCTTAAAGGACGGCTGCTGCTGGTGACCGGTGATATGGACAACAACGTGCATCCGGCCAATACCATCCGTCTGGCCGATGCGCTGATCAAAGCGAACAAGCGATTTGACTTCATGTTGATGCCGGGACAGCCGCACGGGTACGGGCCGATGCAGAACTACTTCAATCGGATGTTGATGGAGCACTTCGCCGAGTATCTGCTGGGCGATTATTATCGCGGGACGTCCGAGTACGACAGGCGCTAGCGAATGCAGCAGCCCCCTCGGATATCCGAGGGGGCTGCTGCGTACGCCGGTATTCGTCGCGCCAGGCAGACATGATCCCGTGGCCTACCTGCCTCCACCGACGTCGTGGGTGCCGCCAATATTGAACGTGATAGAGTGATCGGTGTCTTGCCGTTCCGGTGTGAGGCCCGGCACCTTGCCGAAGAAGTCCTGCCCGGTGATCCCCTGAAGCACGCCCGGTGCGCAGGTATACTTGAAGGACACGACGAGTTTCTTGCGGCGCACGAGGAAACCCTCCACGGAAAGATTCTTGTACCCGTTGGCGGGACTCGGAATCTGGATGTCGATGACCTCTGGAATCCGTTTGATCGGCAAGTAGTGCAGCAATGGCATCTTCCCCAGGAGCAAGTTGAGTACGCGGGGGCCAAAGGTCTTCCACACAAGTTCGTCAGCAGTATGCTGGCCCGCACTTCCCCAGACCACCAACCGACCGCTTTCATCGTAGACCACGACGGCCGTTTGATCGATGTGAATGTTGCACACACTTGGGGATACGGCGCAGTGCAGGGCGCTGATGTCTGGCCGACTGATGTAGTCTGAGAACGCACCCGAGAACTTTGGCCCCTGAACGTTCATCGCGCGCTCCATCGCACTCTCCGTCAGCGGTGCTGATGGGGGCATCGCCGCAGTCATGGACGATGCGCTCAACACTTCGCGGTATCCGGCGCCATGTGTTGCCGCGAGCGACACGTCGAACGTGGTGTTGCCGCTGACGCCTGTGCCCGCATAGAAATCGCGCGCGCCATCCACAATCGTTTCTTTTTGTGGCCAGGCAAAGCGTTGTCGTCCCGACGTACGCATCGCCTGGAGCGCCAGTCCGAGTTTCCGTGCATCGCGAGGCACAAAATCTATCCCGTCGAGCGTGGTGCGCCCGACCCGCAGAACTTCAGCGACGTGCGAGTCCAGATCAAACTGTGTGTCTTTCCACGCCATGCGATTGGCAATCATCCGGTAGACACCGGTCGCGTCGCCGTTCTCAATCTTCGCGCGGCGTTCCAGTTCGGAAACCATCGCTTGCTGTGCGGACAGAAAGTATGCGCGAAAGAGTGTCGGCCGATTCTCTGCGAGATCGATATGCAGAAGGCGCTGACCACTCGATTCCGTATAGCCAACCAAAAAGGTGATCGCATCAGCAGGCCAGCTATCACCATGTATGACACGTTGATGGTCCAGGACCACGCCAGCGCTCGCGTTCAGCGATTTGCGCAGGCCGAACATGTCGTCATAGGAAAACTCCACGGCTCGGGGACTTGTCAGGACGCGTCGGACCATCCGATCGCTCACACGAACGCCGAGCGTTGCGAGCCGTGCGATGATCTCGGCGATCAAAGGGTCGACCACCTGCACGACTGGCGCCACGAAACGCGACGTCGGAGTCGGCTTGGGCACGCCAACCGTGGGAAGAACGAATTTCGAGGTTGTTGGACGACTTTGCATGGTGCTCGTCGGCAAATGTGAGAACTCGTGACGCGACAACTCTGTCGAAGCTATCGGAAAATCCCACAAGAAGGCGACATGCGGTCGGGCTCCGCCTCGCTACTTCGAGATCCGCGCGCGCAACGCCGAGTCCACCAGCGCACACTTTCCGTGCGCCGTGCACACGCTCCGCCAGCGCACGCCGCTCGCATCCAGGCGCGCGAGCAACGATTGCATGCTGCGGTGGCTCTGTTCCACATCGTCGGAATAGATCGTGAGCGTCCCGCGGAAGCCACGCAGCGCGCTCCAGTTGGCCGCGTCCCCCACGAACAACGTTTCCCGAAATAGATAGACGGTGCTGCCGGGTGTGTGTCCGGGAACGGCGTACGCGCGCACCGTGTCGCGACCAAGCGCGAACACCGTATCACCGCTCATCGCGCGTATCGTCACTTGACCAGACTTTGGCCGCGGGTAGCCTTTGATGTTCCCGGCTATGCGCGGTGCAAAGCCCTTGTACGACGCCGTACCGGTAAACAGCGGCACTTCATCGCGCCCCATCACGAATGTCGCCCGCGGCACGCTGGTCCAACCACCGATGTGATCGCGATGCGCGTGGGTAATGAACGCCCACCGGACATCCGCTGTGCGGGCGCCGATCTGCGACAGCACCGACTCGAGCCCGCGTGCCGCACGTCCCCAACCCAGATCAATCACCAAAACACCACTATCAGTCCGCGCTGCGAAAATCATGCTGGACCACGGCCCGGCCGTAGTGGTTGCCGCAGCCTGCGGGAGTGGTGGTACCAGCTCCAGGTGGCGGGTGCACGCCATGACGAGCGTGGACATGCCTGCCACCATCAGCCGCGCGCGCGAGTGTGATCGCTGCACGTCGCTACACGGTCGCGACGAGTGCGTTGCGCACGGCATTGACCGTCTGCGCGACGGCGGCTGCGTCGGTCTGCCAATTGACCACGCAGATGCGCATCGCGCGTCGCCCGCGCCAGGTCACCGGCCCGAACATGGCCTCGCCACTGCGATTGATCTGCGCGATCACACGATCGGTCCGCGCATCATGGTCCTCAGGCGTCGCTCCATCGCGCGTGTCGGGAAAACGCACGAGCCCCTGATTGAGTCGCGCCGCGGACACGATCTCCGCGCCAGGCAGCGCACCAATCCCATTAACCAGCGCCGCGCAGCAATCGCAGCACCGATCGATCATCGTGCCGACTCCATCACGCCCCAATTCGCGCAGCGCGGCGTAAGTGGCTACGCTGCGCGCTCGACGCGACCACTCAGGTGTCCAGTCGATCTGGTCTCGGGCATCGTGTTCCGCCACGAAGTACGAATCGTGAATCGTGAAGGCTCGGCGATGGGCCTCTCGGTGGCGTACCACGGCGAAACCACAATCCTGCGGAACATTGAGCCACTTGTGACAGTCGGTGGCCCAGCTGTCCGCCAAGTCGATGCCGTCGGTCATCCCGGCGTACCGACTGCTGGCGCGCGCGAACAACCCGAAGGCGCCGTCGACATGGACCCACGCGCCGTGCGCATGCGCCAGCGGAACCAGTTCGCGAAAGTCATCGAAGGCCGCCGTGTTGAGGTCGGCGGCGTTGAGTCCCACGATCGTCGGGCCATGTCCCGCACGGAGTGCGTCTTCAAGAACCGATGGAGCGACAGCACCCTGCGCGTCGGTGGGGAGGACCACGAGCTGTTTTGTACCAATGCCGGCATAGCGCAACGCACGATCGAGTGAGACATGTCGGACGGCGCTGACGAGCACGCGCATGGGCGGCGAGCCGACAAGCCCCTCAGCTCCCACATCCCAGCCTGCGGCGCGCAGCAGGTGATCACGCGCCGAGAGCACGCCAACAAGGTGCGCCATCTGGCACCCCGTCGTAAATGCGAACGATGCGTGTGGTGGGAGTCGAAGGAGATCAAGGAGCCACTTTCCGGCGACCTCTTCGACAACCGACGACACCGGTGATGTCGCGTAAATGGCCGCATTCTGATCCCATGCCGCCACCAGCCATTCTGCCGCGAGTGCCGAGGGCAAGGCGCCGCCGATCACCCATGCGAAGAATCGCCCGCCGACGTTGTTGACGAGACCGCCGTCCGCGGCGCGGGCGAGGTCGTCGATGACCTGCGCGGCCGGGAGGCCCGTACGACCGAGCGCAATGTCGAATCGTGAGAGCAGTGCGTCGCGCGAAGCGAGCGGCGCCACGGGACCGCTCTCACTCTGGTCGAGATGGCGCTGGGCGTGAACGATCGCGCGTTCGAGTGCGGGGTGCGTAATAAGTCTGGAGGTCAGTCTGGAGGAAGAAGATGCACGGGTTGCTGGCGATGTACATTGCGTTGATGCATGCGAACGTGCCATTGGCCTCTGCCCTTGATCTTCGTCAACGCCCTCTGCCACGGGTGGCATTTCAGGGCATCGCCGGCGCCTTCTCCGAGCAGGCGGTGCGTCGCTATTGGTCGCACGGTGCGACGCCCGTCCCGAGCGAGACCTTTGCGCTCGCGCTGCAGCAACTGCGCGACGGGACCGCGGACTTCGCCGTCATTCCGGTCGAAAACGTTATCGCCGGCCCGGTTGAGGCGGCGGTCGCGGCGCTTAAGGCGCAGTCGTCCGTGCGGCAATGCGGTGAGCTTCAGCTCGAGATTCACCTCTGCCTGATGGCTGTGCCGGGCGCGACATTGCGCGGGATTCGCGCGGTGCGCAGCCATCAGATGGCGTTGGCACAGTCGCAACGGTTCTTCGCGCAGCATCCCTGGCTGCTGCCGACCCTCGACGCCGATACGGCGGGAGCGGCGCGCGACGTGGCACATCAGGGTGATGCGACGGTAGCGGCCATTGCCAGTGAGACCGCAGCCCACATTTACCGGCTCGACATCCTCGCCCGCGGTGTACAGGATGTCCCCGACAACTGGACACGGTTTGTTGTTCTGGCCGAACCGTGAACAGTGAGGGCTGAGGGGCTATCATTCTTGCAAGGCATTTCATTCACTCCCTTTGCCCACCCGGATATGCTTGCTACCCTGTCTCTCGCTCGCCGTTCGTGCCTCGTGATTGCACTGATCGCGCTGCCCATGACGCTCTCAGCCCAAGGTGCCGCGCAACCAGCACGCACACCGCGGGCCGACAGTCTGACGCGGGCCAACCAACTCGATGTCGATGGCAAAACGTCTGAGGCACGCGCGATCTTTTCCGCGCTGATCTCAAGCGCCCCCGATGCCGCCGCGAAAGTTGCCGCGCAGCGATCGATGGTGATTTCCTACGCGTTCGACGGCGACTGCGCCAACGCGGCGAAGGTCGCCGACATGGCTGTCGCGTACTACAAGACGCGCGAACAGTCCGATCCACAGAATGCGTTCAATACGCAGGGCGAGATCGCCAACGAAGCGGCGCGCGCCTGCATCGACGCGGGCAATCCGGACGTAGCGCTGACGTATTACATGATGGGCACCAAGCTCGCCAACGGAGAGCCGGAGCCGCGCACGCATCCCAAGTCGCTCTGGAGTTTTCGCGCACATCATGCGATGGGGCGCGTCGCGGCGCGGAAGGGAAATCGTGCAGAGGCACTGCAACATATCGAGATGGCGCGCAAGTCGCTGGACAGCGATACCGCAATGGCGCGATCGCAGCGTCGATTCCTGCCATATCTCGAGGGCTATGTCGACCTCTACACCAATGAGCTGGCCGGCGCGCAGAAGCACTTGACCGAAACACTCGCCATCGCCGGCAATGAGCGTGATCCGTTTTTCACGTACTTGGTAGCCATGACGCACGAGAAGATGGGGCACGCTGCCGTGGCCAAGGAGTGGTATCAGAAATCGTACGATTTGGCGACCGGTCATACGCTGCCCAGCGCCTTCGTTCGGCCCAACGCACGGAAGAAACTGGCCGGGACCCCGTAGGAGACAGCGAGACGCTTGTCCAGCGCGTAGCTTCTGCGGTGTCTGTCCTCCCCTCCTCCCGCACGCGCGGAGCATTTCGTATGGCTCGCAGATATTTTCTGGCGATCGCCGCCTTCCCGGCGGCGTTCTCCACGGCATTCGCGCAAACGGCCGATCCTGGTCGCCCGGCGGCGTCACCGCGTGTCGACTATGCGCTCACCAATGTGCGGATCGTGACCGCACCCGGGAAAGTCATCGAGCGTGGTACCGTCGTGACGCGCGATGGACGTATCGCGGCCGTCGGTGCGAACGTCACGATTCCGGCTGGCGTCGTACGCATCGACCTCGCCGGACACAGCGTCTACGCTGGTCTGATCGACGCGGCCACCAGCATCGGGCTGCCAAGTCCCACGCGCGCCCTGCCCGCGACCGGTGATGCGGCGGCTGGACGCGGCGGTTTTGGAGGCCGCGAGGGTGCGCCGCCGCAGGCAGGGCGCGGCGTTGCATTGGGACGCCCTTCAACACCACTCCCTCCCGTGGTGCTTCCCGAGCTTGATGCCGACGCCGAAGCGGCGGACATGTTCGCACCAACAGAGGACGAACTGAAAGCCTTTCGCGCTGGCGGGGTCACCACAGTCGGGTTGGTCTTTCAGGGCGGCCTGTTCCCCGGCCGCGTAGGCGCGGCACTCACCGGTATGCGCGACGGGTCTCGGCTGTCACTGCGCACCGGTATCGGACAAGATGTCGCCTTCGGCACAAAACGCGGCGGATATCCCGGGACCGGTATCGGTGCGGTCGCGTTCATCCGGCAAGCATTTCTTGATGCGCAGTACGAAGCGCGCGCCGACAAAGCCTTCAAAGCGGGCACGCCCGGTGCGCGTCCGTCCAACGACCCGTTTCAACGCAGCCTGATGTCGGCGGCCACCAACGGCATCGCCTCGTGGTTTGTGGCGTCTACGGAACGTGAGATCACCCGCGTTGCCGAGATCGCCACCGAGCTGGCGCTCAAAAATCCGGTGGTGGTTGGCTCGCAAGAAGGCTGGCGGGCGATTCCTGCACTCAAGCGCAGCGGCGCGACGGCGTTGGTCAGCTTGCGCTGGCCGTCGCCCGATTCCACCACGGGCAGAGCATTTCTGGCCGTCGGATCTGGTCTCTCTGGTGTCGCGCCAAAATCCACCGCTGCCGACACGACCGAAGTCCACGCCAACGCCGCCGCACTGGTGAAAGCGGGCATCCCGGTCGCCTTGGCGTCTTTTGGCGGCGAAAGTGGCGTCACGTTTCGCGATCGCATTCGCGCCAGCATCGCCGCGGGTCTGAGCGCCGACGACGCGCTGCGTGCCACCACCATCACACCGGCCACTCTGCTCGGCATCAGCGCCGCAGTCGGCACGATCGAGATAGGCAAGTTGGCCAATTTCGTGGTCGTGAGTGGCAATGATCTCTTTGCCGCCGGTGTGCCCATCAAGCACGTGTTCGTTGACGGCCGCCTCTACTAACCCGGAACACTCACATGCGAATTCTCAACACGCTCACGATTGCCTTGCTGTGTGCGCCCGGTGTGGTGGCAGCACAGGATCTCGCGATCCGCAACGCGACGCTCATCACCATTGCGAACGGTGACATTCAGGCGGGCACCATTGTTGTGCGCGGTGGCAAGATCACGGCCGTGGGCGCCAACGTGGCCATTCCGGCCGGCATGCGCGTCATCGACGGTACGGGCAAGTTCGTGATGCCGGGCCTTATCGACGCGCACTCGCACGCCGCGCTCGAGGGCGGCATTAACGAAGGCGCCGAGTCGGTGACGCCCGAAGTGCAAGTGCAGCTCAGGAATGATGATCCGGTGATTTACCGCGCGCTTGCGGGTGGCGTCACGGCGGCGTTGTTGTTGCACGGCAGCGCCAATACCATTGGCGGGCAATCACGCGTGATCAAGATGCGCTGGGGCTCGCCGGTCGACTCCATGTACTTCAAGGGTGCTTTTCGCATCGTGAAGTTCGCGCTCGGTGAGAACGTGACACGGGCCAGCTCGACGGCGCCGGCCGATGAACGTCGCTTCCCGATGAGCCGCATGGGCGTGGAGTTCACGGTCAACTACTGGTTCCAGAAAGCGAAGGAGTATGACCAGGAGTGGAAGGAATATCGCGACGCGGTCAAGAAGAATCCGAGCACCATGATGCCGCGCCGTGACCTGCGGCTGGAAGCGCTGACCGACATTCTGCACGGCGACTTGAAGGTGCATTCACACAGCTATCGCGCTGACGAGATCCTGATGTTGATTCGTGTCGCCGACGAAAATGGCTTCAAGGTGCACACCTTTCAACATGTGCTGGAAGGATACAAGGTGGCCGACGAGATGGCGAAGCATGGCGCCATGGCGTCGACGTTCGCAGATAGCTGGGCCTATAAAGCAGAAGCATGGGACGCCATTCCGTACAACATGGCGTTGATGTCGGAACGTGGTGTGGTCGTCTCGGTGAACTCCGACTCTGACGAGCGGATTCGACGGCTGTATCAGGAAGCGGGCGTTGGTGTTCGCTACGGCAAGATGAGCGTAAACGAAGCACTCAAGATGGTAACGCTCAATCCCGCCAAACAGCTCGGCATCGACAAAATGGCCGGCACCCTGGAGACCGGAAAGGACGGTGACATCGCCGTCTTCTCAGCCCATCCATTCGCCCCCGAGGCGATGGTGGAATACACGATCATCGATGGCAAAGTGCTCTTCGACCGCTCGCTCGCCAACACGCTTCGCAAGCAGACCGCCACGCAGAATCCGGGAGGGTCGCGCTAATGCAGAGCACACGATTGCAGCGTATCGCGGTGGCCGTTGGCACCGCGCTGGCGCTTGGGAGCGCACAGCGTTTGGCCGCGCAGGCCGCACCCGGTGAAGACGGCACGTATCTGATCAAGGGCGGCACCGTGGTGAATCCCGGCGGGCAGCCTCTGGCCAACACCGATATCCTGATTCGCAACAACCGAATCGTCGCCGTTGGCGCGGGCGCAACCGCCACGAATGCGAAAGTGATCGACGCCGCGGGCAAGTTCATCTATCCGGGCATGATCGACGCCAATACCGGCATCGGCTTGCAGGAAATCGGCGGCTTCCAGACGATGAACCTGCGCAGCGAGATGGGGCAGTTCAATCCGCACATGAAGGCGCTTGTGGCGCTCAACGTGGAGAGCGAGGTCCTCGGTGTCACGCGGATGAATGGCGTGACGACGGTGGTGACGTCACCAACTGGCGGTGCGATCAGCGGACAGGCCGCGCTGATCAACACGGCTGGCTGGACGTGGGAAGATCTCGCGGTCATGAAGTCGGCGGGTATGATGATTAATCCGCCAGGCTTGAACGGGGCTGGTGGTCGCGGCGGTCGTGGTGGCGGCGGTGGTGGACGTGGCGGCGGAGCGCCAGACTCGGCCGGTGCCGCCAAGGCCGCTGCAGACTTCGAAGCATTCATGACGACTTCCAGGGAGTACGATGCGAGTCGTACCGCTGGCACCGCCAAGCTCGACCTGATCTACGAAGCGATGCGCCCGGTATTCCGGAAGGAGACGCCGGCCCTGATCACGGCGCAAACCGAAACCGGCATTCGCGGCGCGATTGCCTTCGGAGAGAAGTGGGGCATTCGTGTCGTCATCATGGGTGGGAGCGACGCGTGGAAGGTGCGCAAGCTGCTGGCGGAGAAGAACATTCCCGTGATTCTCGGATCGATTGAAACCGCTCCGGGCGACGACGTGCCGTACGATGTGATTTATGCGCAGCCCGGCTTGTTGTATGACGCGGGCGTCAAGTTTGCGTTTTCAACGGGCGATGGGACGAACGCGCGTCACGTGGCGTTCCATGCCGCGTTGGCGGTGGCGTACGGACTGCCCGCGGAGGGCGCGCTGAAGGCGCTCACGATCTGGCCGGCCGAGATACTTGGCGCCGAGAAAGAGATCGGCTCGATCGCGCCGGGCAAGCTGGCGAACTTGTTCATCACGACCGGCGATCCGATGGATCTGCGCACGCAAGTGGACGAGGTGTTCATCAAGGGCCGGCAAGTGCCGGATGACGATCGGCACAATCGGCTGTACCTCAAGTACAAGGCACGTCCGAAGGTCATCGTCGTCCCGTAATCGTATAGCTCCGTGGTCTCCGTGGTCTCCGTGTCCTCCGTGATTCAACAGTCGTGCCTGTGTTCACTCACAGAGTTCGCGGGGTACACGGAGCGTGAGCGATCGGGCTGACGAGCACAGCACAGGCACACGCCAAGGCCGCCTGCGACCCTCGGGAACTTCTCTGGCCGATCGCGGCTGTCTCACGGGAGAGCCTTTTCGATCAGACCGCGCGCAAGCGCCAGAGGAATTACCCGTGACGACCACTCGTGCCATTGCAACGACCCGAAGCATCGACGCGCTGACGTGGGCGTTCGCCGCGTTGGCGGCGGCCACGGTGCTGCTGTTCAGTGCGCACGTCGCGCACGCACAAGCACCGGCAGCAAAAATGGCCGCACTGCCTGCGGGTGTGAACGTGTTCACGATTTCCAAGTTCAAGTAACCGTCCGACACCGAACTCAGGAAGTCATTGACCAAGATTCAGTACTCGGTGACGCGACGGCCCAAAACCGTCAGGCTTGCGGTACTGCATCAACTCCGCGTCACTGCGTTTCATTGCGGCCGCGCAGCTGGAGAAAGCCGGATACGGGCAGTACGCAAAACTGTTTGCAACGCGCAAGTGGTCGCGGGCTGTTCAGGACGGCCAGAGCGCGCGGACGCTACTTCATCGCGTTGAACGCCGACAGCACTTCGAGCACGCTGGTACTGGTAAACGTGAACTCCCCCTCGCGCACACGCTGTGCGCCAGGATAGAGCGGGCGCTCCGTCTTCACTTTCAGCACCATCGTGTAGGGGCCGGGCAGCGCGTAGCGTTTCGCACTGCTGCGGTTCCGCACGGCGAGTGCGACGCCCTGCCGGATTTCATCGATGGCGCGCTGGGGTGAGAGACCCAGCGAGGCGTCGTTGATTTCCTCCTTTACCGCTACGGCGCCAATGGGCCCGAGCAGATCGCGTATCTGCGTCACCACCGCGCGGTCGCCGGCCACGAACACCACGGGGACGCCGTAGAGACCGGCCACCAGCGCGTTGTAGCCGCCTTCGGGCAGCGACACGCCATTGATGGCCACGTCGACCACGTTTCCGGTAGACGTATGTTCGAGAATGGCGTTCGCGGTGCCGGCTTTCGCGTGATAGCCGATAAAGACGACCGCATCGAAGGTCGAGTCGATGCCCTCCATCATGTTCTTGGGGCCGATACTCAGGCCGCGGAGCAGCGTGGCGCGCGGGTCGACGTCAGATGGGCGCAGGTTGTTCTTGTTGCCATGCCCGTCGCGAACCAGAACGTGGGTTGCGCCACCACGAAATGCGCCTTCGATCGCGGCGTTCGTTTCGCCAGCCATGATGGTACGAAACAGCGGGTAGTCCGGCCCGGCCGGATTCACCTCGGGCCCGTTCACGACGCCGGCCAGCCCTTCCATGTCGACCGAGATGAAGACCTTGGTCCGACGCGGGGAGGGCGATTGGGCCGACAACGGCGCGGCAAGCCACAGTGCGACGAGTGGCAGTACGAGCAGCGTGGTCACGTGGCGGACGACTGGGGAGCGGAAGGACATGCGTTACTCTCGGTGGACTGGTTGAGGTGAACGCGAGCGCGGACTAGAACAACACGGCCGCCATGCGACGGCGCCAGTCCCGCACGACGGTGTCATCATCGATCATTTGTAGCGCGTCGACCAGCGCCGCCCGCGCCACACTGTGCTCGTCGTCTTTTTCGTCACGGAGCAGGTGGACGAGCTGTTCAAGGCCCGCGGCCGTGTCGCCACGCAACACGGACCGTATGGCATCCGCGTGCCGCGTGTCGCCCGTTGCACTGCCACTCGTACTGCCGCTTGCCATCGAAGCGCGTCGTTCCAGCGCCAGTCGCGCGCGGGCGCGCACCGCTTTCGCGTCGACGTACAGTGCCGCCGGCAAGGCTTCCAACATCCGTGACGCCTCGTCCAAGTCTCCGTGGCTCAGCAGCGCCAGCGCGAGGTCCAGCTTGAGCGCGTCTTTGGTTGGTGTTGCCGATACCGCCGCGCGCAGCTGCGCGATGCGCTCGGCCGGATCGTGCGACCACACAATCGGTGCGGCTCCGCCCACCTCGATCCCATGCTGCGTCAGGAACGCGCGAATCTGGCCCTCTGGCAATGCACCCTGAAAGCCCGTGACCACTTTCCCGTCCTTGAACAGCATCACTGTGGGGAGCGAACGGATCTTGAACTCCGACGCGAGCGCCTGCTCCTTCTCGGTGTCGATCTTGACCAGCACAAACCCGCCGGCATACTCGGCCGTCAGCTTCTCGAGGACCGGACCCAAGGCGCGACAGGGTGCACACCACGCTGCCCAGAAATCCACGAGGACCGGCGTTTCGCGGGAGCGTTCCACGACCGCCGACACGAACTCGGCAGTGGTAACGTCCTGCACGGCTGGAGAGTGTGCATCTGTGCCTGTACCATGTGTGGTCATCCATGGAGTCTACATGAGCGTCCGCCACGCCGTTAGCGGGGAACGCGTAAGGCCCTTGCAACGGGAACCACGAGTGCACAGCTTCCGCTCCGGCGTCGCGGGACGCCTCTGGTCCGCGGAAAGGGCAGCGCCCACCCCTGCAGTCGCTCGATTCCATGCGCCCTCTTCGGGCCGATGGTGCGGACGCCGGCCACAACGAAGGAGGCGTCCCATGGTTTCACCGTTCAAACGCGCGCTGCCCCTGCGCGTCGACCTCGCGCAGCAGAAGACGCAAGCCAAAGAGCTGCTGAAGGCCTTCGCCTCTTGCGACGCCGCCGCGCTTGCTCGCGTGCGTGCAACGCTTCCCGACAAACCGCGCATCGCGCTTGCCGACGCGCAGTTCGTGCTGGCGCGCGAGTACGGCTTTCACGATTGGGGTGCGCTCAAGCGACACATTGAGGAGCGTCTCGCGGCGGCACGTGCGCCGCATGAGCAGATGCACGACGCGATGCAACGGTGCGACGCACCCGCTGTGCGTCGGCTGCTGACGCAACACCCTGAGTTCGTGCCGCTCGTCAACGCCCCGCTCTTTCCCTACAACGCACCAGCGATCGTCGGCTGTGCGAACGACGCGGCGATGGTGGACGTGCTCCTCGATTTTGGCGCCGACCCGAACCAGCGAAGCGAGTGGTGGGCTGGAGGATTTCATGCGCTCCACGTGGCGACTGGTGCGGCTGCCGACCGATTGCTTGCCGCCGGCGCGATTCCCGACGCCTGTGCGGCCGCCCACCTGGACCGGCCAGCGCTCTTGTCGGACCTGCTTGCGGCCGATCCCCGCTGCGTGTCAGAACGCGGCGGGGACGGACAAACGCCACTGCATTTTGCGCGCTCGCGAGCCGTGGTCGACCTGCTCCTCGACGCCGGTGCTGACATCAACGCACGCGATGTGGATCATCGGGCCACGGCGGCCGAATGGATGCTTGAACGCTCGAGAGGTGGGGGACGTTACGACCTCGCTGCATACCTCGTGTCTCGTGGCGCGACGACGGACATCTTCCTGGCTGCAGCATTGGGTCAAAAGGAACAGGTGCTCGCGCAGTTGCGAGAGACTTCGGGCCTGCTGGACGCGCACACGGGGCGTGGACAGTATGCCGAGCAACCGCCGAGCAGTTTTCACATCTATTTTTGGAGCATCGGCGCACATCGCTCGCCGTTGGATGTTGCCGCACAGTTTGGGCATGACGATACCCTCTCAGCAATGCTGCCGTATGCGACGCCGGTACAGCGCCTTCGACTGGCCTGCCGACGCGCCGATGCGGAGGATGCACAGGCGTTGCTGCGCGAACACGGTGACCTCGTCACGACCCTTTCACCGAGCGATCAACGCGCGATCACCGATGCGGCATGGGAAGGCAACGCGCCCGCCGTCGCACTGATGATGTCCTTAGGTTTTGATCCCGCGACGCCCGGTCACGACGAGGGCACCGCGTTGCACTGTGCGGCGTGGCAAGGATCACGCGCGAGCGTCGAGGCAATTCTTGAGCATCCCGCGGGACGTGCGCTGCTCGCACGGCCCGATGCGCATCATGGTAGTACGCCGCTCGGCTGGTGCTGTCACGGCTCGGTGCACGGACCGCGTGACGGGGCATTTGCGCAGGTGGCGCAGCTGTTGTTGGAGGCTGGTGCGCGGCCGGAAACGGGAGAGGCAGCGGACGACGTGGAGGCAGTGCTGGCGGCATGGGGCGACCAGGCGCCGCCGTCGTAGTGTGCGAGTGAGTCGTTACCGGTCGATCTGCGCCTGGAGTCGTTCGACATAGCGTGCACCCTGCACGAGTGCAGCAGCTCCATCCAGCGCGTGCAGGTCGTCTGCGGTAAGAACCAGCGCACGCGCACCAATGTTTTCATCCAGGCGATGTGCCTTGGTCGTGCCGGGTATCGGCACAATCGAGGGCCGTTGAGCCAGCAACCACGCCAGCGCAATCTGGGCCGGCGTGGCTGCTCGCTGGACGGCGATACGTGTGACGAGCTCCACGATCCGTTGATTGGCGCCGCGATTTTGTGCGGACAGTCGCGGGATGTTATGTCGAAAATCGGTCGAGTCGAAGGTCGTGTCGGCGTCGATCGTGCCGGTCAGAAAGCCGCGTCCGAGTGGGCTGAATGGTACACAGCCGATGCCCAACTCGTCGAGCACGCCAAGGATCTCTGTTTCGGGTTCACGCCACCACAGCGAATACTCACTTTGCAGCGCCGTCACCGGCTGCACGGCATGTGCACGACGAATGGTGTTGACACCGGCCTCAGACAAGCCAAAGTGACGCACTTTGCCCTCGCTGATGAGATCACGCACCGTGCCGGCAACGTCTTCGATCGGCACACTGGGATCAACGCGATGCTGATAGAGCAGGTCGACGTAGTCGGTTTGCAATCGTCGGAGCGAACCCTCAACGGACGCACGCACATACTCCGGCCGACTGTTCAGCCCGCCGCGATTCTCGCCGGTGTCGAGATCAACATCAAAGCCGAACTTCGTGGCGATCACGACCTGCTGACGCACAGGAGCGAGCGCCTCACCCACCAGCGATTCATTCGCAAACGCGCCGTATACCTGTGCGGTATCGAAAAGGGTGACGCCGCGATCGACGGCGTAGCGCAGGAGGGCACGCATGGCAGCGCGGTCTGCTGGGGGACCATAGCCGGAGCTCATGCTCATGCAGCCGAGTCCGATGGGGGCGACGGCAAGTGACCCGCCGAGGGCGCGTGTGATAGGCATGGGACCGAGAGACTCCTGCGTGTCTATGACTGGTGATTGGCGTATTGCGGTGAACCCTGCCAGAAGTGACTTTACTCTCGGCGCTCATCCGTCCGATTCCCGTCTCCCGCCAGTTCATGCCTCCATACCGCGTACTCGTCGGCTACCAGATACGGGAAGCGATTCTCGCCAACTACAAGCCGCAGCACGTGGTCGTGCCCGACGTGCGCATCGACGTCTCGTTCGACGATCCGACCGGAAAGCTTGGCACCGCGTTCATGGCCGATCCGCTCTTGCACCAGAAGATGGTCAACCGGATCCAGCAGTTAGCCAAAGGCGATCTGGCGAAGTTGATGGCGTCGCGGGTGGCAATGACGGACCTCAACATCCGCGACGCCACCGCCGCCGGCAACATGAAGATGGTTGCCCATCACGCTGGCAACCTGGAGGCCGGGCTCAACGAGATCAAGCGTCAGATTCTTCCAAAGATATCGCAGGCCGGAACCGACGTTGTCGCCGAGTTGGCCGCAACGCGCAAGGAGTACCGCGGCTACAAGATGTCGGCTGCGCTCAGTATTTCCCTCGGCGTGGTCGGTATTGGCATGGGCGTGGCGACGATGGCCGCCTCGGGGGGCGGGTCGAGTCTGCTGTCGCTGATCGCCATCGCGCGCAGCGTCAGTGAGATTTTGCAACAGTGCGTATCGCTCTATGCCGAAGCCGAAAAGACCGGAACGCGGGTGCACGGCAGCATTCTGAGTTCGCTTAAAACGAAAAGTGACAACAAAGACATCAATGCCTTGCTGGAAGTAGGCCGCGCTGCGGTCAAAGCGCTGACGACCGTGGACTTGGTGGCAACGCCGGCGAGGTGCGCGGAGTTGAACGGTGTGTTCGACATGAAGATCAAGGGACTCAACGTGAAGTCCCATGACGCCGCGATCGAACTCAACAAGAGCCTTCAGGGCGTCGACGCACTCATCCAATCGATGCGACCACACAATCTGGAAGTGGTCACGAAACTCGAGGCGGCGGAAATCAAGACGCAGCTCCTCATCCAGCAGGTTATGGAGCTGAACCGGCGCGTGGAAGTGGGCGAGATGCAGCACGCATTCTACCGGGAGATCATTACCGCCATGCAGCGAGGTGTTGCTGCGTGGGGCGCCGTAGCAGCGGTGGCAACCAAACTCGTGTTGAACATCGGAATCGGACTTGCCGGCGGCGCTGGTGCCGGTGCGATCGATGGTTCGGCCTTCGGCGGGCTGCCCTTTGCGCAGGCCGCGTCCTCGGCCCAAGAGGGCGCGACAGGTGCTGCGAAGGTGGTTCTCGAGGCGGCAAGCTCCGCGCTCGATCTCTATGGCTATTACGGTGAGATCGCGGGCCTCTTCGGCTCCGAAACGCTGGACGAGGTGCGTGCCGCGTATCCGGATCTTGTCACGACGCAGCATCGCATGCCACCGCCACCGATTCCTGTTCGGCCCAATCGTCCAGTACCCATGGCGCCGCCGCCGCTGCCCCCGCGCCCGTCAGGCGGACCGCCGCCGCTTCCACCACGCGGTGGAGTGAACCCGCCGCCGCTTCCGCCGAAACCACCGCGTCGATAACGGATCGCTGATTACTGCTGCCGAACGCGCTGTCCACCGATCCACACGGAATGCTGCCGTCGCACGTTGGAGATGCGCTCCAGAGGTGATGCGTCCAGTACCACAAAGTCGGCCCACTTCCCGGGCTCCAACGTGCCAAGGTCCTTGTCGATCCGCATGCACGCGGCGGCATCACGCGTAGCCGACGAAAGGACTTGGCGAGGCGTAAGTCCCGCCTCGACCATCATCTCAAGTTCCATCAGTTCGAAGTAGCCCTGAAAGCGTCCAACCGGTCCCGTGTCGGTGCCCATGGCGATGGGCGCACCGGCATCACTTACGCGCTTGAGATTGCGCATCGCGACGGGGAGCTGTGCCTTGTACGTCCTGGCGCTGGCGCTCGTGCGGACCGCCTCCATGCGCGCCGGCTGCTGGAGTGTGGCCATCCAGGTACGGTTCGCATGTGCAAGAAAAAGTGAATCGGTGAAGAACGCTGGTGTCGTGTCGTACACGAAGGTCGACACTTCGCGCATCAACGTTGGCGTGTAGCAGACCTTCTTGTCGCGGAGCGATCGCGCGAACGTGTGTGGGATCTCGACATCGCGAACGCTGTGTGCCATAAAGTCGGCACCGGCGCTGAGCAGATCCTGCGCGTCGGCCAGATAGTACAAGTGCACGGCTACGCGGAGTCCGCGCGCGTGCGCTTCGGCGATCACCGCGCGATACACGGCGGGGCTCATTCTGGGCGTGGTGCCGAGGTTGTCGTCTACGCGGATCTTGACAATATCGACGCGCTGTTTTGCGACGTCAGCCACCTGTGCGCGCGCTTCCTCCGGAGTGGTTGGTGTAAGCACCGGCCCCGCCACGTACACGCGCGCGAACGCTGGTGACGCGACCTGCTGCGCCGCGCGCGCCGCGAATATTCCAGGCGGCTCACCACCCAGCGAATAGACCGTGGTCACCCCATACGCCGCGTACGTGGCCAAGTCCGCCACGCTCGATGCATGTCCGTGACTGTTGATCAAGCCCGGCATCACGAACTTTCCGGACAGTGCCACGCGTTGGGCGGCCGCGGGTATAGCCACCTGCGCGGCTGGGCCCGCCGCGACTACGCGCCCGTCTCTCACCAGCAGGGTGGCATTCACGACCGGCGCCCGATCGGTGCCGTCGATGAGCGTGGCCCCGGTGAAGGCGGTCACTGTCTGTGCACGGGCGGCGGTGCGCGAGGCCGCGAGGAGCGCAGACACGATAGCCGTCGTGGCGCAGCATCGGAGAGATATTCGCATGCGAGGGTCCAGCGCGGGACACGGGGAGCCACGAGTGAGACTCGCGGTTGGGTGCTTCGGGATCTCGCTATAGGATAGCGTCAGGAACAGCCGCTGGCGCTATGCCGATCGTCCACCCCCAGCGGCGAACCGGACTTTGGCGTATTCTCCTCAGTGATTCGCCCCTTGCGACACGTCGCCACTGCGCGACGCCTCGCGCGCTCAATCCACGACCGATCCCCCGATGAAGAAACTCGGACTGCTCCTTCTTATTGCCGCGGCCTCCCAGCCGCTTGCAGCGCAAAGCCCCGCTGAGCGCGCCCGCTGGCAGGCCCATGTGGCGAACGTGACGATTACGCGAGACGATTGGGGGATCCCCCATGTGCGAGGCAAGACCGACGCCGATGCGGTATTCGGTGCGCTGTACGCCCAGGCCGAAGACGACTTCAATCGCGTTGAAGCGAACTTCATCACCTCGCTCGGCCGCACCGCCGAAGCAGAAGGGGAATCTGCCGTCTATCGCGACCTGCGCATGAAGTTGTTCATCGATCCGGATTCGATGAAGAAGATCTATGCGTCCAGTCCGCTGTTTTTGAAGAAACTGATGGTCGCATGGGCTGACGGAATCAACTTCTACCTCTCCAAACACCCTGAGGTGAAGCCGCGCGTGATCACCCGGTTTGAACCGTGGATGGCGCTGTCCTTCAGTGAAGGCAGCATCGGCAACGATATCGATCAGGTCAACGTCTCGCAGCTGCAGGCGTTCTATGGCAACGGGCCGGTGAAGCTGAGCAGCATGACACCCGGTAGCCGCTTCGATCGTGCGGCGCGCGCCGCCGATGCAGCCCGAGCGCTCGAGGATGCGGCCGAGAGAGAACCGGGCGGCTCCAACGGCATGGCCGTCTCTCCCAAAAACACCACGGCTGGGCGCGCCTTACTCCTGATCAATCCGCATACGTCGTTCTTCTTTCGCGAAGAACTGCAGATGACGAGCGACGAAGGACTTGACGCCTATGGCGCCGCCACGTGGGGCCAGTTTTTCATCTATCAGGGCTTTAACCGGACGGCTGGCTGGATGCACACCACGAGCGCCGCCGATCGGAGTGACGAGTTTCTCGAGACCGTGACGCAGAGCGGCAACACGTTCGTGTACAAGGTCGGCAACGCTTCGCGCCCGCTCATCACCAAGTCCATCACGGTCCCGTACAAGACCAACAGTGGCATGGCTGAGAAGAAGTTCGTGGTGTACTACACACACTTCGGTCCGATCGTGCGATCGACCGGTGGCAAGTGGGTGGCGATCCGCATCATGCAGGAGCCGCTGAAGGCACTCACGCAGAGTTACACGCGCACGAAGGCGAAGAATCTGGTGGAGTTCCAGAAAACGATGGACCTGCTCACGAACTCGTCGAACAATACGCTCTATGCCGACGCCGACGGCAACATCGCGTATCTGCACGCGAACTTCATTCCGCGCCGCGACACGACGTTCGATTGGCGGCAGCCGGTTGACGGCAGTAATCCGGCTACGGAGTGGAAGGGACTGCTGTCGTTTCGTGAAGCACCGAACGTGGTGAATCCGCCCAGCGGTTGGGTGTACAACTCGAACGATTGGCCATGGGCGGCGGCCGGCCCAGGTAGCCCCAGGCAAGCGGCCTTCCCCAAATACGTGGATAACGGCAGCGAATCGCATCGTGGGCGGCACGCGGTGATGGTGCTGCAGAACAAGAAGGATTTCACGATCAACGGGCTGCGCGACGCGGCCTACGATACGTACCTGCCCGGATTTGAGAAGTCGATTCCGGCGCTGGTGAAGGCGTGGGATGACGCAGCGACGGGCGATGTACTGAAGACCAAACTCGCGGGCCAGGTGGCGATGCTGCGCACCTGGGATCTGCGGTGGAGCGCGACATCGGTGCCCACCTCGCTGGCGATTTTCTACACGAGTCAGATCGGCCGTTTGGGCAGCAGCGCCACTGGCGCGCAGATGCTGCAGGCGCTCGATGCGACGTGCGCCAAACTGATCGCGGACTTTGGGAAGTGCAATACGCCGTGGGGCGAGATCAATCGGTTTCAGCGGCTCAATGCCAATATCGAATCCAGTTTCGACGACAACGCGCCCAGCACAGCGGTTGGCTTTCCGTCGGCCAACTACGGATCGCTGGCCTCATTCGGTGCCCGCGCCTATCCGAATACCAAGAAGTGGTACGGGACCAGCGGCAACAGCTTTGTCGCGGTCGTCGAGTTTGGCAAAGACAGCGTGCGGGCCAGGGCCGTCACGGCCGGTGGCTTGAACAACGTGATCGGATCCAAACACTTCAACGATCAGGGTGCGCGGTACTCCACGGGCGATCTGCGTGAGGTGTACTTCTATCCCAATCAACTCAAGGCACACACCGAGCGTGTGTACAAGCCGGGGAACTGAGCATGCCTGTCCGCTCGCCATCGGTTGTGCGATCTATGCTTCGATCTGTAGTCTCCGTGCGCGCAGCGTGTTTCGCGCTCGCCCTGAGTGTGCCCGAACTGGTGCATGCGCAACGTGCACCGGCGCCCGATGTCGACCCGCGTATTCAAAAGCTGGTGGCAGCGGTGTCCGAACAACGCTTACGTGAACTGGATACCAAGCTGGTGTCGTTTGGCACGCGTCAGACGCTCTCTGACGCGACGTCCACCGCGCGCGGCATCGGTGCCGCGCGGCAATGGATACACGACGAACTCAAACGCTCAAGCGCCCGGTTGCAGGTGTCGTTCGACACGCATCAGATTGCGCAGCAGGGGCGCATCTTCCGCGACGTCGAGCTGCGGAACGTCATGGCTATCCTCCCCGGTCGTTCAGCACGGCGGATCTACATCACCGGGCACTACGACAGTGTGAACCTGGGGCGCGGTGGGCAGACCGCCCTCAATGCCGGGACGGGGACGGCGATCCAGTCGCCGGCCGATGCCGCCAACAACGAAGCGCCGGGTGCCAACGACGACGGCAGTGGCACGGTGCTCACCATGGAGTTGGCGCGCGTCTTCGCCGAGAGCGGCATCGAGTTTGACGCCACGTTGGTGTTCATGTGCTGGGCCGGCGAAGAGCAGGGGTTGATTGGCTCCATGGCGCACGCCCAAAAGATGGCGGCTGAGAAGGTGGTCGTCGACGCCAACTTCAACAACGATATCATTGGCAACAGCGTCGGCGGCAATGGTCAGATCGACGGCAAGAGCGTGCGCATCTACTCGCTCGGCCCTGAGGACAACATGTCCCGCTCATTGGCTCGCTATATCGAACGTGTGGCGGCCGTGTACGTGCCGTCGCATCGCATTCGCCTCATGGCGCGCGAGGACCGCTTCGGTCGTGGGAGCGATCATTCGTCCTTCACCGCCAACGGTTTTCCCGCCGTGGTGTTCCGCGAGGCCAACGAGAACTTCGCGCGCCAGCACAGCGCGGAAGACAAGTTGGAGGGTGTCGACTTTCGCTATCTCGCGCAGAACGCGCGCGTGAACGCGGCCAGTGCAGCGGCGCTTGCGCTGGCGCCGTCGGCACCCAAGGTCACCAACGAGCGCGGCGCAGTGCTGCTCACGCGCAATCCGTCAGGTTACGACGCCAACCTCAGTTGGGCGGCCGTACCGGGTGCGGTGAGCTATCGGGTGTACTGGCGCGACACGTGGAACAACAGCTGGGAGCGCTCGCAAGTGGTGGGAAACATCACCCAGTCTGTGTTGCCGGGACTCTCGATTGATGATTGGGTGTTTGGGGTGTCCGCGATCGGCGCGGATGGGAACGAGAGTTTGGTGAGCGCGTATGTGTCGCAGGTGCGAACGATGAATCCGGTGAGGATCGCCAGGTAGGCGAGTGCCTCTTCCTGTCTTGTCACGTCACGCAGAACCGGCCTCCTGAGATGCCCAAAACACGTCAGCGCCTGTTTGGTCAGAAGCTCCGCGAATACTCGATCATTACCTGGTTCTTCGAGCGGCTTTTCTGGATGCTGCACCAGATGTCACCCAGCAGACTCGTGCGTCGCAGCCGCGTGGCGCACGTGAGTTCGCAAGCGTTCATCGACGACCCCCATGGCTCGACCGTCCGTCGATCGCGTCGCGTCGAGGGGTACATCATCACCTGGTTTCTTGTCGAGCTCTTGCTGGTGTGGACTGAGTCCATCGATCTCACATGGCCAGCGTGGATCCTCCGTACGCTGGTCATTGTCCGCATCCTCGACATCTTTCAGTCGTCGGTGAATATGAGCGTGTTTGACCAGCTGCGTACGAGCGAACAGATGGTGATTTCGTCTGCCGTCCGAACGCTGGTGTTGAGCTTCCTCAACTACATCGAGCTGGCTGTCTGCTTTGGCCTTTTGTACGGAACGCTCGGCGACTCACTCATCGGGTCGTCCGGGTATCTGGACGACCTGTATTTCAGCGCCGTTACACAACTGACCATCGGCTACGGGGATATTCGCCCTGTTGGATGGGCACGACTCGTGAGCGTATTGCAGGGAGCGATCTCGATCGCCTTTACCGTGTTGATGCTGGGACGTATCGTCGGAGTCCTGCCGCGCATCGTGACCGTCATGAAGCACGAAACCGACGGGTAGTCATGCGTACGCGGTACGGGAGATCCGTGTGCGACCCTTCTCGGTCAACTCCCCGCTAACTTTCAGCCATGCTATTCACGATGGAGCCTGTATGCATCAACCTCGCGCCGTGAGAGTGGGTTTTGTGTGTGCGCTGCTGCTGTCTGCGGTGCCACAGGCGCAATTTCATGCGCAACTCTATGCGCAACGACAGCCGCCGTTGGTCGGGACGGTGTCACCACGCGCGGTCGGTGCACCGGCGCCAACCGCAGTACCAATCGGAGGCCTGCGTACGCGCCCACTGACATCGCTCGCATCGTCGGCGTCGCCGAGCAGCACGGGCGTTCGTGTCGGCAGACTGCCCCTTGCGGTGATCGACGCACCCGTCGACGGTCGAGGTGTGGTGATCGATACGAGGGCCCGCGATGTGTACGAGCCGTCTCCTACTCGGGCGGCATGGATTCCCACTGCGCAGCGCCCACAATGGACGCGCGACACGAGCACTACGACGGTGGAGGCGTGGCGTGATCTGATCGTGACGGACGTCGTGTGCAATTGGGCCGCCACTTGCGTCGAACGCCAGCAGCGTATTCGCGCCCCGTGGATCGCAACATGCCGATGTTACGCGTTTGCCGACGGATGGAATCGGATCTGGCGCGTAGAGTGATGGCGTTGGCGATCACGCCACCGACTCGGCACGCGCCGATCGCAGCAGTGTGATTGCCGTGTAGGCAACAACGATGACCACCAGCCAACGCACATACGTGAGCGGCAGTGATTTCACGATGAACGCGGCAATCAGCACCGCCGGCAGTCCGCCGACCATCAGTCCGGTCGCCGCACGGAAATTGAATCGTCCGGTGGTGAGAAACTTCGCGCTCGCGACGGGCATCAGGAATGCGCACGATCCCATCATGATCGGGAACGCGGCTTTGGGGTTCATGCCGAGCAAGCTGACCAGAATCAAGCAGGGGCCGTACAAGCCGATGCCGAGCGTCATGAGTGCGCCGAGGAACAGATTCGCGACGAGCGCAAAGCCAAGCGTTGCTCCGCGCACGCCAAGCGCTTCTCCTCCGCCGGGGAATTTCCCGGCGATCTGTGCGATGGTGAGCGCCGCGGCCACTAAGAGACACAGCCCCATGCCGTACTGCACGCGACGTCGGGGCCATGAGGATACGACGCCAGCGCCGAGCCACGCGCCAAGCGTGGCCGCGCCGATCATGGAAATCAGCGTCGTGGCATCGACGTCGACCGACTGCGTGAAGATGAACGATTGTACGATGGCCGCCAGCGTGTGGCCAACGTTGAGTGTGCCAGGAATCTGTTCGTCAGGGACGGTTTTGAAGAACCTGAAGAGCGCCGTGGTCGGTGCGAATGCCCCAATGCCCAGTGTATCCCAGAAATTCGTCACGAAGCCGATGGCCAACCCGACCGGCGTTGGGGCGATGCCGTTGGACGCATCGGCGGCTTGACGCGTTCGACTCCAGGCAGACACGAGCGTAAACAGGTGGAAGGTCGCAATCAGCCCGAGTGCGATCAGGAGCAGCGTTTTGGCGTCGAAAGTCATGCGCGGAAGGTGCGGCGGGGAAGTGGCAGCGTGCGCGACGAGCAACTATCCCGCTCAGCGCAGATCTGCGCAATACCCGTCGCCGCCTTATGCAACGCACCGAGAGTGGTCGACCGTGATCGACCGACCGCCAGGCTACGCCGCGCCCCACTCCAGCAACAGTTGGTTGAGGTCCAGATCCGGCGCCAGGAAGCAGCCGTGTCCATGACCGCGGAGCACGCGCAGTCTGGCATTCGGTACACGCGTGACCATGTAGGTGGCTTGCTGCACCGACGGGATGAGATGGTCCTCGTCGGCGGCGAGAAACAGCGTCGGTATGCGTAGTGCAGGTAGGTCTGCTCGAATGTCGTAGCGCGTCAGGATCCTGAGGCGATTCAGATAGCCGGTGCGCGTGGTGGCCGCCGTGAGCATGAGAAATCGCTGGATCTCGTCGCGATGCGTATGCGCCGAATGGAGACGCCACGCGGTCAGGCGTCGTACGAACTGCATGGTTTTCCACGGCACCACCTGCAATCCGGCGATTGCGGCGCGGAGCTTGGCGGTCGGCGTAATGCGCGAGAATGAGTTGAGGATGACGAGCTGTCGCACCGACTGTGGATGCGCCAGCGCGAAGCGCATGGCCAGTGCGCCGCCGAAGGATTCTCCTACGACGACAGCCGGCACTCCGTCGGGTGCCGCGTTCGCCAAGTGCTGCGCAATGTCGGCGATGAGCGTCTCCATGTCGCCGGCTTCGTCGCGCAGGCGATAGGTTATTACGCGAAAGCGATGCGCGAGCAGGCGTGCTTGTCGGTAGAACAACAGCCCGGTGCCGTCGAGGCCCGGGATGTAGATGAGCGGTGGTCCCTCACCCTGCACGTGCAGGCGTGCGGGATCAGCATGGTCGTCCAACTCGTGATGGACCTGGGAGGAGTCGGTCGATGACAACAACGGTGTCTGGGGGTGCGTCATGGCGTCCTTTCGCTCGCTTGCTGTGGGGCGCGCTGTCTATCGTGGTGGTCGAAACCCTGTTGCTGAGCCTCGCACTGCTCCCCATCACGGGATTCGTCCACTGGCAGTCTACATGGAGTGTAACCACGCCAGTACGCTTGCTGCTTGATGCGCTCGCGTTTGCGCCGCTCTATCTGTTCTTTGGATTTACGCTGATGGTGTATTCCGCGCTGGCCACGCGGCTCCTGGGCTGGCGCACTCAGGACGGGTTGCACGAGCGCCTCTCCGATTTCAGTTGGCCAGTCCTGAATTGGGGGAGGGGCGTGATGGCGATTCACGTGGTACGCGTCTTCGCCGGCCCGGCGTTTCGAGCCACGCCATTCTGGAGCTTCTACATGCGGATGAACGGTGCGCGCATGGGGCACCTGGTCTTTGTGAATAGTCTCTCGCTCATGGATCACAACCTCCTGGACTTTGGCGATAACGTGGTCATTGGTTCCGATGCACATATCTCCGGACACGTCATCGAGCGCGGCATCCTGAAAACGGCACGTGTCACGCTGGAGAGCGGCACGCTGATCGGCATCGGGAGTGTTGTAGGTATCGGCGTGCGCGCGGGAGTGGGGACTCAGGTGGGGCCGCTGAGTGTGGTGCCGAAGTTCATGGCGCTTGAGGCTGGGGCCGCGTATCTGGGCGTGCCTGTGCAGCGTATCCACTGACTGCCGGAAGTCTACGCGCCCGACCCGTGGACCTACATCACGCGCCACCACGGCACGGACAACACGCGGTCGGCGATCCACCGTGTTTCGGTTCCGCTATGCAACACAATGCCTCCGATTGCCGCCGGATACTCCCTGAGAAAAAGCTGCAGTCCGCGCGCGTCATGGAGCGACGGGCGCTCGGCGTTTTTGCATTCGATAGCGAGCAGCGCGCCGTCAGGTTGTTCGACCACAAAGTCGACTTCGTCTTGCGTTGTCGTACGCCAGTGCATGATCGATGGCCGTCGCAGCTGTGCGTCGCGCCACACCAGCAAATCGCTCAGGACGAGGTTTTCCAAGTAGAATCCGTCAATCGGTGGCACGTCGGCGCTGAGGCTTGTACGAGATCGTACCACTCGCTCGTCGGCGTACGAAAGAGCTCCGCGTCGCGCTGGACCTCGTCAAGAATGATCCGCGGCGCCGCGCGCAGCAGGGAGTAGGGATCTCGAGCGGCCTGTTCCCTGATATCATCGCGGTCGAGGGTGAGGTAGCGATAGTCCCCAAGGCCCGGGAGCGCTCGCACCAAGGTGCTCTTGCCGGTCTGTCGTGCGCCCATGACTACAGCGACCGGGAGCGCGCCCATTGCGGCGGTGAGTCGTTTCGTGACTGCGCGCGGCAAGTTGTGAGCTTTCATAAAATATCGTATATCGTTGTCTTGTAACGCTTTATGAAATTCATCCATAAGATGGATGAAAATCATCCATTAAATAGCAACTAATCAACCATTGAAAGGATGATCGCCTGAGCCAGTAGGGTAGGAGCCGCTGGCTACTCGTGCCTCAGTGGGGTGTTTCGCTGCGCAGGTGTTCCGCGATACCCACCAGCTGCCGCTCCAAATCGGCGATCGATTCGCGGGCGCGGCTATCGCCCGTAAGAGCTCCCTCACACTGGAGGGCAAACGAGAAGCGCGAGCCAAAGACTCCCGATGGCGGCTTGATCGTCAACGTGTAGATGAGACGCGGCTGGTAGTGCAGTCGAAGCTGCCATGCATCCACCGGCCAATGGGCGTGCAACAGATAAGAGCCGTACGGCACCGCCAGTCGGATCTGTGCGAGCAGGGTGTACTCGTCAGTGAGCAGAAAGAAGCTGTTCGATTCTTCGAATGGGCAATCGTATGACGTGATCAGGAGATTCCCGTACACACAGCGGTACTGCGCTTCGACCACATACCCTTGGAGTCGCGCGCCCGTTGGCACCCCGTTGCGTAGCAGCGGGGTGCGGTCGGGCCACTGCTCGTACGGGCCATCGTGCCTGGCGAACGAGAATTCCTGAATGGGTTCCATACGATGCGCTGATGGCGAGGCGCCGCTGCGAGTGCGTGGCCGGTAACACGGGCGAATCAACCACGGAACGGTATCCATGTGCCTCGCGAGGCGGCGGTGATCCGGGTCACGCACAGCGATTAAATGGTGCGACGGCTCACCAATGCGGTAACCGACAGCGCTACCCCGCCGCGCCCCGACACCCCGCCATTCGGAAGGCGCCAATACGCGTGGAATAGCTGGTTGCCGTTTCGCGAAGGTAGTCGCCGACGTACCAGACCGTGCAGTCGTCAACGGGATCAACGGCCGTCTGGGTGTAATCCTGCCAACGCAGCGTGGTGGTTTGCGCGGCGCGACCGTCAACCAAGGTGCGTTCGCGCGACAGCGTGCCGAGCGGATCGGTTGCCCGTCGACCCGCAAAGCGCTGGCCGGCAAACTGCGTGGCGCTGCCAAACGAATAGCCAATGCCAATATTCCCGCGCGCATCCATCGCCGGACTCGCCATCCAGCGAAACGCTGAGTCGATGGCGTAGGTCCCCTGCTGGTGCAGCGTCAGACGCCGCGCAGGATCGTTCGCGTTGATGCGGAACTCGTACCATCTCACGCCGCCACCGCCGCGCGACGTATTCACCGAATGGACGGCCACGATCGATTCGCGCGCACCACTACGTCGGTACACCACGCGCGCCATGAGCTTGTCACCCTGCGCGTCCAGCTTGCGATCGGTTCCCGGTTGGGGGACGCAGCTGGTGAGTTGACCACCGCACAAATACTCGTAGGGCGCCACGGCGATCTTGCTCGGGCCGTCGATGTGCGTGCGCGATGGGTCGTCCCAGTCGACATGGAAGGACCATGCGTAGATCCCGTCGTCGGCTAGCTGCGTGTTGAGTTGGGCACCGCCGGTGGCGAGCATGATGTTGGGTGCACCGGGCGGCGGAAGTTGCCGTCCATCAAGATCGACATTGTTGAGAAAGTTGACGCCATCCATCACCACGCACTGCTCGGTGGCCGACTCACCACGCAGCATGCGCGCGCGATCGACCACACACGCGTGGCGCTGAATGAGATCGTCACTCGTGCTTGTTGGCACGTAGTATCCATCAGGCCAGACGGCCGGTCGCGGGTAGTCGGGAAACAGCGGCCGTACAAATTCATACCGATAGTAGGCGCCCAACGGATCGCGGGTCGCGCTGATGGCGTAACACATGGCGTATGAACCGCTATCCGCTGGTGCTGTGGTGCGTGGAGCAGCCGCTACCGCTGGTGTCGGCGCTGTTGCTGACGCGTCGGCCGGTGGCGTATACAGCGTCACGGCAGCCCCCGGCTGTCCCTCGCGACCAATCATGCTGAGCGCGGGCGGCTCGCCATTGCGCGGTGTGGGCGGCTCGATCGCCCGACGCGGCTCGCGTGCAAACACCGGCATCACGATCAGCCAGCGGTCAGCCAACTGGTCGTAACGCACCACCGCATCGCCACTGTTGCGTCGTTCACAGGCCCCACCGAATCCGCGGAACACCGTGTTGGTTGGCATCGGGCCGTATAGCGGCGTGCCCGACGTGCGATATCGTGCACCCTGCTTGGTAAAGATCGCCAAACGACTGTTGACGGTTTGCATGATGTGGTCACGCCCCACGGCAAGACTATTGTCCGACGGATTGCGCGTGGTTGCGGTGCCCTGCGGCCCCACGAAGCCGACTCCCAGTCCGTTGAATGCCTCAACGATGGTTGGAGGCGTGCGGGTGCCGGCGCGTCGTTGTTCGATGGACAGCGCGCTGGGGGACACGGGAGCTGACACCGACCGGGTTGATTGCGCGCGGGCCGCGACGGAGATCGACAGACAGGCTGAGAGCGGGACCAACACCATTGCAGTTCGCCGCATACGCTGGACCGTGTGACAGGTAGGGGAAGATGCTAGAATTGACAGATGGAGCTTCGTTCCGATCTCACCTGTCCGTCCTGCGGATTCGTCGAACAGCATTCGATGCCGACAGACGCGTGCCTGTTTTTTCATGAGTGCGTTGCCTGTCACGTGCGCTTGCGTCCCAAGCCCGGCGACTGCTGCGTGTTCTGCTCATTCGGTTCGATGCCCTGTCCGCCGATGCAGGGTGGGGAAGGAGACTGCTGCGCGCCGCGGGCTGTTGCAACCTAATGCCCGAGCCTTTCAAACACTTCATCAACGTTGCGTTGGTGCAGGCCGCCGGTGAGCAGCTGCAACGCCATGAGCGCTCTTTTGATGCACAGGTATTTGGCGCGCGCATCTGTCCGCACCTCGATGCGCTCGAGCTCAAAGCCCGCGCGATGCTGATTGCCGCTGTCCTGGAACAGCAACTCCCTCAGGATTTCGAGAGCGCGGCGGCGCTGATCGAACGGGCCCTGGCACCGGTTGATATCGGCGACGCGTCGGCCTTTGCGTCGTCGGAGCACGGACTGCGAGGGTGGATCCTCTGGCCGTTCGGTGAATACGCCGCGCGGCGCGGTATCGCGCACCCCGAGCGAGCGCTGGCGCTTCTGCACGCGATCACGCAGCGCTTTACCGCCGAATTCGCCGTGCGACCCATCCTGGTCGCACATCCGCGATTGGTGTATGACACGCTCGCCCAATGGGCCGACGACCCAAGTGAACACGTGCGCCGCCTCGTCAGCGAAGGCACGCGCCCGCGACTTCCCTGGGGGTTGCAGCTCAAGACACTCATCGCCGATCCTTCGCCGTCGTGGCCGCTGTTGGCGGCGCTCATCGATGACACGAGCGCGTACGTGCGACGCAGCGTCGCCAATCACCTCAACGACATCGGCAAAGACCATCCGGAACTGGTCGCCGAGTGGATTGCACGCCATCTGCCTCAGGCGAGCGTCGAACGGCGCGCCTTGCTACGCCATGCCAGTCGCACACTCATAAAGCAGGGCCACACGCGCACGTTGCAGCTCCAGGGGTTTGGCACAGCACTCAGCGGCACGGCCCATCTGTCGCTGACTCCGACACGAGTGCGCATTGGCGAATCACTCAGCATGACGGTGACGATCGAGAGCGTGCACACGTCGAGCCAACATCTCGTGATCGACTACATCGTGCATCACCAGCGCAGCAACGGGACGACGTCACCCAAGGTCTTCAAGGGATGGGTCATCGATCTGGCGGCGAAGTCGTCGGTCACGCTCAGGAAACGACATTCCTGGCGCGTGATCACGACGCGCCGATACTACCCCGGCTTGCATCGCGTCGACGTGCAGGTGAATGGCGCGGTCGTGGCGTCCGAGGTATTCACGTTGGAATCCGCGCCCTAGGCCCGTCAGCGCCGACCGATCTCAAACGGTCCAGCGCGTGATGTCAGAAATACTTGACACGGTTGCCCTGTCCTGCTTACTTATGTATGTCGTCTAAATCGTACACGATGTCCAATAAACACGACGTTTCAGAACGGAGGCACCGGTGGATATGACGTTTCAGGAAAAGAGTCTCTGGGTCATGCTGGTCGGCTCGCTGGTGGGGTTTGGTGTCTACTTCTCGGCGGTCCTGCCGGGCCACGGCGCCAGCGTGCTGCCGCAAGATGTCGTGCTGTTTGCGGTGGCTGTCGCGATGCTTGTCGCTATCAGTGTCGCGGGGCACGTGATCATTGCGGTGCTCGATCAGCGCACCGATGCCGACGAGCGTGATCGGTCGATCGAGCTCGCAGGGACACGAAACGCCTCGTACGTGCTGGCCACCGGCGTCTTCACGTCGCTGTGTGTGGCGCTGCTGATCCCGGGCAACTTCGCGTTCACGCACGTCCTGCTGGCGTTCTGGGTGTTGGCGCAGCTGGTGCAGATTGCGTCGCAGCTGGTGCGTTACCGCCGAGATGCCTAGACCATGGGCAAAGCAGGCGGCGAAATCACCAACAGCATCCGCGCGTTGCGTTTTGCGCACGACGAGATGACCCAGCAAGCGTTGGCCGACCAGATTGGTGTCTCGCGGCAGACGGTCAACGTGATGGAAGCCAACAAGTACTCTCCCTCACTCGAAGTCGCCTTTCGTATCGCTCGCGTGTTCGACGTCACACTCGAGCAGGTCTTTCACTATGCGGAACGGTGAGCGTGGAGGCTTGTGGTCTTGCGTGGTGCGATGGCGGGTGGCGCGCCATTCACCGTTCGCGTATCGCCCGCTGCGCCGCGCGCTCCCCGGCGGCCAGCGCGCCTTCGATCAGTCCGGGACTCACCTCCGCACTTTCGGACACCGCGAACTGCAGCATGCCATCCCAGTGCAGCTGACGCACTGATGTCGGCGCGAGCGAGGGATGCTGCGGAGTGTCGCTGATATCGCTCGCCACACAAATACGGGGATTGGTGGACCAGTCTTCAATGTGTATGGCCATCGGTGTTCCTGCTTCCACACCAAGACAACGGACCAGTTGTGCAACAATCGCCGCACGGAGCCCGTCGGGGTCACGCTGACGCTGTTCCGGCGTCCACTGCACAAACCCAAAGATCGCGCCGATCGATGCGTTGGCCGGCGTATGATCATGCGCCTCGAACAGCGGTCCGATGCGGCTGGCAATGCGTCCGGATAATCCCGCCTCGCGCCAGAACGGACGCACATAGAGCGCGACGGCCTTGGCCTGCGCACTCATCCACGTGGGAACGCACTGCATGTCGCGTTGCACGGTGGCATCCAAGGCCGGCATCGCGATATGGGTGGCGGCAACTCGGAGCGGCGCACTCACGATGACGTGTCGTGCCGATCGGATTTCGCCAAGCCCGAGAGTGACCTGCACGGCGCCGTCTCGTGGTTCGAGATGACTGACCGGTGCGCCGACGCGAAGACGATCAGGCGGCAGCTGTTGTATCAGGGCGTGAATCAGCGAACGCGGACCGCCGACTATTCGCATCATGCCGTCCTGACCGGGCAACACGCCCCGTTGCGGGTGCGCACTCCATCCATCAAGTACGCCGTCGCCGTCGTTGTACTGCGCAAAGGTGTTGACGTGCAGTCGCGCAAGCCAGCGCGTGGCGATGGGTTGATACGGTGGCCAGACCCACGTTGGTCCAAGGTCGGCCAGCGCCGTTGCATCCAGCGCGTCGGGCACAGCACCGCTGTTCACGGACCGGATGCGTCCGCCACAGCGCTCGGCGGCTTCGAGCACCAGCACGTCGGCGCCCGCTGAGAACAGCGTGGCGGCAGCAGTGAGGCCGGCCAGTCCAGCGCCGACAATGATGACGTCGTGATCGGCCACGCGAGAAAGGTCGTGAGAAGGAGAGGGAACCACCGCGTACACTGGCAGGATGCACCGGTGCGCGACAGTATTGCACCATGCGCCAGCCACTTGTCCTTGTCGCTCTCGCGTTCGTCAGTGCGCTGGGATGCACGCGTCATACCCCGTCGCCAGCGTCGCCAGCATCCTCGCCACGCGCGGCGCTGCTGCTGGACCCGCAGCACGCGGAATGGCGCACGCCGGCGCCGACGGTGTCGCGGTTGCGCTTTGAAACCACGAAGGGCGTGTTCGTGTTGGAAGCCGTGCGCGCGTTCGGGCCGATCGGTGTCGACCGGTTGTTCAACCTGGCACGACTTGGCTACTTCGATAATACGCGGGTGCATCGAGTGCGAGCCGGGTACATCGCGCAATGGGGGCTGCACGGCGACTCTGCCGTCAATGCAGCGTGGAAGGACCAGTCCCTGCGCGACGATTCGCCACGTTCACGCAACGCCCGCGGCACCTTTGCCTTCTCGTACGAGGGCCCGGGGCGCGAGCACACGCGCAATACGCAGCTCTACGTCAATCTTGCCGACAACGTGCGCAACGACGTGGAGCCATTCACGGTGTTGGGGACCGTCGTGGATGGAATGGCCGTGTTGGACAGCCTGTACAGCGGATACGGCGAAGCGTCGGGCAGTGGGGTGCGGCAGGGCAAACAGGGACCGCTGGAACGCGGCGGCAACGCGTACATGGATCGCGAGTTTCCCAAGCTTGATCGGATCGTGCGCGTGAGCATTGTCGGATTCAACCCGCGCTGAGCTGCGGCCGTGGAACGGCTCCGAAACGGCCCGGCAACGGCCCTGCAACGGCCCTGCAACGGCCCTGCAACGGCTTGAAGTGCTCTACAAGCCGGACAGTTTCGTAATCCGCCCGCCAACGCCAACCGCCCATCCCGCCCGCGGCGACGCGAAGCCCACCGACCAGTAGTTCAAGCTGTTGATGGCCGTCCATGTCGCGCCGTTGTCGCTCGTATACACAGCGCCCGACGGTCCCACCGCGACGGCCATGTCCTTCACGCCCGGCACGTACACGCCGCCCCAGACCCCGCGCGTGAGTGTCGGACTGGTGCGCGCCGCCCACGTGGAGCCGCCGTTTGCTGTCACCGCAATCAGGATGTCGCCGGCCACTGCGTTATTGCCACCACCGAACGCCATGCCAAACCGTGTATCGCGGAACGCCACCGACTGCGGTCCCGATCCGGCACGCGTCGTGAGTGGTAAGGTGTCCACGCTCCAGGTACGTCCATAGTCTGCGGTGTGCAGCACGCGTCCGTGATCAGGGTTGCTGGCCACGATCCATGCGTGTCCGCCCTTCCTGGCTACCACGCACGTGCCGCTGGCCGCGAAGCTGCCTTCGTCGGTCTGTGCTGCAGGGAGCGCGCTGCGAGGAATGCGCGTCCACGTTGCACCACCGTCGTCGGTGCGGAGCATCGCGATCTGTCCGTCAATGGCATCCCCCATCACAATCCCGCGCTTCGCGTCCCAGAAGTCCATGCAATCGTAAAAGCCTTTCGGTTCACTGTTCGTGAACTGCTGCGTCCACGTGGTGCCGGCATCAGTGGTTTTGTAAATGCGCGACGCCGAACCCTCGCCGATGCTCAAGAGGTACGCGGTGTTCGCATCAACGGCATGCACGTCGCGAAACTGCAAGGAGTCTGCGCCAGGTACTTGTCCCGTCTGCCACGTGGTGCCGCCGTCGGTCGTGCGCACCCAGGTCCCACGTGCGCCACTGAGCCACACAATGCGATCGTTCACCGGGCTCACGGCGATCAAGAGCGCCGTCGTGCCGCTCACCTGTTCGACCGCGGATACCGAGGACGGCTGGCGGGTCACGGTCGTGACGCGCCCCGAGGTGCCGGTCTCCGCCGTGCGGCCCCCGCGCCCTTGCGCGACGAGAGGGGCCGCGGCGAGCACCAGCGTGCCTGCCGCAACGCGAACGACCCTGGAACTCCACATGCGAAACCCCACTCGAAAGGAGATGTGTGAACGTGTCTGCGGAATGGTAACGCGAACTGCCTTGCGCCATCAGACCTGACCCGTCCGCCTGTCGGTCGCGGGCCATTGGGAGGGGCGGGAAAGCCACCGGTGCCCAAGCGAACGGGCTGCCAACGCGCGATCTTTTCTGCATGCTACGCATATGCCACTTTCGCTCTGCCGCCGCGATCACCGTCGCGGCCAGTCTGTCTCCATCGGTCGCCGTCGCTCAGGCCACGCGACCAACGCTCCCGGTCGAGCGCATCACCACTGCGGCCGCGTCGCTGACCGGTATCGCTCCGTCCTCGCCGACATGGTCACCCACGTCGCACGCGGTGGTGTTTCTCTGGAACGAGGCCGGTCAATCGGGACGCACCCTCTGGGTCGTCGATCGCGCGGGCTCCGTGCCACGACGCGTATTGCCCGCGCAGAACAGCGCAGCGGTCAGTGACGTACTGTGGTCGCCCGATGGCATGACGCTCCTGTTCGTGCAGCGCGGCATGATTTGGCGCGTGTCCGCACAGGGTGGTGAGCCAGCAGCGCTGACCGATACACCCGGAGAGCTGTCGGATCTCGAGCTCTCGCCCGACGGTACGCAATTTTCCTTTCTGCGCGACGGAGACCTCTGGTTACTACCGGCGCGCGGCGGCGAGTTGACGCGCGCCACCACGGTCGCGATGGCACCGATCGGTACGGTGCCCCTGGGCACGTATTTTCGTCGTGACGTGGAAATCGGTGGTGGCACGTGGAGTGGTCCGTCTCCCGCGTACGCATGGTCGCCGGACTCGCGCACCATTGCGGTGCATCACGTGGACCGGCGCGGGGTGAAGCCCTTTGCGATGCCGTACTATCTCAACGATACGTCGCTCATGAATACGGTGCGGCGAGGCGCGCCCGGCGCGGCCAACGAAGTGCGTACGGTTGCACTCTATAACGTGGCGACGCGGGCGCTACAGCCCGTGCCGCTTCCCGATTCCAGCAGCACACGGATCGTGAGTTTTGCTTGGTCGAGTACCGGCACGCTGCTGATCGACCGCGAAAGCGACGATGCGATCGATCGACGGCTCTTCGTGCTCACACCAAACGCACCAACGCCGCGTCAGATCTGGCGCGACACACGCGACACGCGGGTGTACAACGACATCGCATCGACCTGGAGTGCGGATGGCAAGAGCATTCTGCTCACTGGCGATCTGGATGATCGATACCGCGTGTACCGCATCACGCCCGGCGACACCACGCCGGTGCCACTGACGTCGGGACCGCACGACGTCACCGGCGCGGTCATCCCGCGTGCAACCACGCGCAGCATCGACTATGTCAGCTCGGCGCCGCGTCCGTCGGAGCGCCATGTCTTTCGCATTGGCGTGACGGGAGGTCCACCGCGTCAGCTCACCACTCGCGCCGGTACGCATACGCCGTTTGTCTCGCCCGACGGGCGCACGATTGCCTTGCTGTCGTCAAGTGACATCGCACCACCGGAGCTCTATCTCCTGGATACACGCGCCGGCGCCACTGAACGTCGCATCACGCGATCGACGCCAGCGGCGTTTGCCGACGTCCCATGGGTGACGCCGACCTACGTCACGTTCCCAGGTCGGACGAGCGGTGTGCCGTTGCACGCGCGTATCCTCTTTCCTCCAAATCTCGATTCCACCAAGCGTTACCCGGTGCTGTTCGGCCCCGTCTACTCCAACACGGTGCGGAATCGCTGGGGCGGCAGCAACGGGATGTTGCAGCAACATCTCGCGATCGACAAAGGCTACATCGTGGTGCAAGTCGACGTGCGCGGCAGCACCGGATACGGACGTGAGTTCCGCGAGAAGTTCTTGATCGACTGGGGCGGTGGTGACCTCGACGACCTGGAAAGCGCCGTGGCGTACATGAAATCGCTCGCCTTCGTCGACAAGGAGCGCTTCGGCATCTGGGGCAGTAGCTACGGCGGCACGCTCACCGTGTATGCGCTACTCAAGAAGCCGGGCCTGTTTCAAGCCGGCGTCGCGGCAGCAGCGGCGACCGACCCATTCCTCTTTGGCAGCGACGACGTCGCGATTGTGCGACGCCCACAAACGCATCCGGCGGCATTTACGCGCGGTGCCAAGCAATACGCGGGCAATCTGCGCGACCATTTACTGCTCATTCACGGCATGCAGGACGATGTGGTGCCGTTCTCGTCGGCCGTCGCACTGGCCGAGGAGTTCATGCGCCTTGGCAAGGATTTCGATTTCGCTTTTGCACCGGCCGCCACGCATGGCTGGACGCAGCGGCCGTACTACGCGACCTATCTCCTCAACAAGTTGGTGGGACACTTTGATCGCTTCCTGGGCGGTGGGCCACGCTGACACACACACCGGTACCGTCAGCGCACACGCTACTTACGCAGCAAGAACTCCAGCGGCGTTTCTACACGCACGCGCCAGGACCGCTCGGAATGATCGGCGCCGTCGAACACCTGGGTGACAAAGTTCTCCCCGTCTTTGTACTTCGCACTCCGCAGGATCTCGTTCACGCGCAGCTGATACGGCGCGTACAGTGAGTCGAGGGTGGCGGTGCCGTGATCGAAGTACAAGCGATGGTCGTCAGCTTTCGGCACGTTGCGCTGCAGATACTCGATCATTCCGCCTCGGCCGGCCGGCCAATGCGTGGACAGGCACGCCGCTCCGCTGAACATCCCCGGCAGTTCGCTGATGGCGTACAGTGAAATGAGGCCGCCCATACTCGACCCCATCAAGAACGTATCATCACGACGGGGCTTGGTCCGATACGTACGGTCGATGAAGGGCTTGACCTCACTGCCGAGAAAGCGCAGGTAGGCATCGGATTGCGCAGGTCCCGGTACGACCTCTCCGCTTAAACGACCCGTGACGATCATGCTGTCATTCCCCAGCGCCTTCTGTGGCATGTACTCCTGAAACCGCATCGGCGAGTTCCAGATCGCGACCACGATGGCGGGACGAATACGTTTCTCGGCGATGAGTCGCGTCATCGTCTCATCGATGCCCCAGTCCACACCACCGAATGATGTGGCTGGGTCGAACGCATTCTGTCCGTCCTGCAGGTACAACACGGGGTACCGCGAGTCTCCCTGCCAGTATCCGGGAGGCAGCCACACATCGATCGTGCGACGGGCCACAAACTTGGATGGAAAGTCGCGATGTTGCTGGAAGATTCCCATCTTGCCCAGCGAGGGGCCCGCGATCGGTGCGCTAGGCGACACCGGTGCCGTTTGTGCGAAGGCCTGTGTGACTGTACCCGCGAGCACGTTCAAGAGCACGCATGCACTGAGCACACGCAGGCGACACGGGGACTCTCGGTGAGCAGACGTCGTCATGGTGTTTGGGACCGGGCGCGTGAACTTCGGCGCAAGGCGCGCCCGGGATAGCGGTTGGTGGGCTTCGCGTTGTCAAACACGGTCACGCCGTTCACCCACACGCGCTGAACGCCTACCGCCGTGGCCTGCGGTGTGTCAAACGTCGCGCGATCGCTCACCGTAGCCGGATCAAAGAGCACGAGGTCGGCGAAGTTACCTGGCGCAATGACCCCGCGCTGTGCAATGCCAACATTACTGGCCGCCAGGCTGGTCATCTTTCGCACGGCTTCTTCTGTCGAGAATAAGTTGCGATCGCGCACATAGGGGCCCAGCACTTTCGGAAAGCTGCCAAAGCCGCGCGGGTGCAATCCGCTGGACATGCCGTCGCTGCAGATGTTGGTGAACGGCCATTGCATGAGCTTTCCGACGTCGGCGTCATCCATGCCTTTGGCCACGACGCCAATGCCGGCGCCATTCGGTTCGGCAAGGAGATCCATCATGGTGCGCGCGGGCGTGGTGCCGCGCGTGGTAGCCACCTGCGCCACCGTTTTGCCGCGATACTCCGGATGGCCAGACACGCGGTTGAGAATGATGTCGTTGGCGGCCGTTATGTGCGACAGCACGAACGCCGTCTCGGAACTATCTGCAAAATTCCGCTTCGGATAGAAGACGCCAAGATTCGATTGCCAATACAGGTACGGGTAGATATCGGCCGTCACGTTCACGCCACTCGCACGTGCGCGATCGAGCACCGCGACCACGCTATCGGCCTGCCCCCATAGATCGAGCATGCCGAGTTTGATATGCGAGACCTGGACCGGTACACGCAGCACACGACCAATGGTGATGAGTTCGTCGAGCGCTGGCCAGAAATCACGATCTTCGCTGCGAATGTGGCTGATGTAGCGGCCACCTGCCGAGGCCGCGACCTTGGCCAATGCCAACACTTCGCTGGGTGAGGAGTAGATGCCCGGATCGTATTCCAACCCCGACGACAATCCCAGTGCACCGGCGCGCATGTCCGTGCGCACCAGCGCCTCCATGCGAGCAACTTCGGCGGCGGTGGCGACACGACGGAAGTCATTCCCCATCACGGCGCGTCGCACCGCGCCATGGCCAACATACGACGCCACGTTGACCGCGACCGGTTCCTTCGCCATCTGCGCGAACAGCGCTCCCAGCCCCATGCCACCGCCATCCTGTCCAACCACGATGGTCGTGATCCCCTGGCTCACCATCGCCAGAGCGGTGCGTTCGTCGAACAGTCCGCGATCGTGATGACTGTGCGTGTCGATGAATCCCGGCGCGAGCGCCAGTCCCTGTGCGTCCACCACACGATCGGTGCGCGTTGGGGTCAGCGAGCCCACGGCGACGATGCGAGCTCCCACAATTCGTACATCACCGCGCCGCGCCGGCGTACCGCGTCCATCTATTACGGTCGCATTGCGGATGAGTGTGGCGTTTTGGGTCTGCGCAGCAGCAGCACTGCCGGGCAGCGGGAGCAGCGCGTTCGCCGCGAGGACGCAGGCAGCGCGGACGAGGGGGTGTCGTTTCATGGCAATGCGGTGGCCTGAGGTTAGAGCCAGCGTCTCGTTCGAGCCGAGTAGTCGCGATAAGCCGTGCCGAACTTCGAAAGCATCATCCGTTTCTCCGGTCCGATCTGAAAATAGGTGATGTACACGATGAATACGACTGGCCCGGCGAGCGCGTTGACCGGTGCAAGAACGACAGCCCACGAAAGTAGCAGTAACGTCTGTACGCGACGAATTTCGAACTCCTGCTATCAGGGTGCTGATTGCTTGGCGTGACACCATGTACCTGACTTGCCTTCATCGTGGTTAGTGCGCCGGACGAGAGCATGCGCGCTGTGGTAGTCAGGAGCGCACCAGCGGACGCGTGGGCTCACCGTCGCCGACCTTTAGCGCGGCGAGTCGCGCCGCGCCGTCGACTCCTTTCGCCGCGCCGAGGGCAATGTTTTCGGCAGCCTCGGCAAGCTCGAATCCGGCAGTCTCGCGTGCCCCGCGCAGGGTGTCTGGATTGACTTCAGACATCGAGGGGACGGGCAGTCGTGGGCCGGGAGCGGAAGGTGTACAAATCAAAAGTACCAGCGGCAACGGCATCTTCCGAAGCGCGCTCTCGTCCCGCCGCATCAGGCGCTCATCGAACACACCAAAGTGCGAACCGCGGAAGGTGCTCGGGATGGCCACAGCGACAGGCCGTCCTGGTTGCGCCTCCCAATCCCAGGAGATAAAATCGGCTTAGAGGACGGATCCGACGTAAGGGCGTCCGGGATCTGCGGCCTCTTCAATGCCGCTGAAGACACAGCTACCGAGGATTCACGAGCATGAGTATTGAGACCGAAGTCGCCAGTGTGCTCCGCAGTGATCCATCACACCGCATAAACTTCAAGGTCGACAACATCGCGGTGAACAAGAATCAAATGGAGAGCGTCGCCCTGGCGATCGAGGCGGGCGACATCGCGGTGGAGACGGAAGGGGTTGGTGGCGCACTCGGCGCGGCGTACTCCTCCTACGTCAGTCGTCGCTGGACGACGGGAGAAAAAAAGCTCATAGGCAAAATTTCGCTTGCCGGTCCGAAGACTATCAAGACGCCGATCGGTCGCGCCGCCATTTTTCATGAAAGTGTGCACGCCTTGATGGATGTGCAGGCCATAAAAGTCACCATGCACAATGACGAGGTCGTTGCGTACCTTGCTGACGCGCTCTACCTCACCGCCACCAAGACTCACTTCGGCACCACCAGCGAGGAAGACAAAGCGATCTTCGCGGCTGCCATGGCCGTCGTGAACACGCACAAGCTGCTGGAGAGGCCCGGTGTGGCCCTGACGTGGAAGCAGTGCGACGCGCTACGTGACGCCATCAAGGCGAATTCAAAGTACAGGGGATGACCGTCGCCGCGATGCGCGGCCAGCAATACCGACCTCTACCGCGCAGCAGAAAGCATGCGCCTAACGGGGACGCCTTCGATCGGCCTCCCACTCAATGAACGGGCCGTCGAAATCCACCAGGCGCGCCCCGTCAAACCACCACACACGCGTGGCCACCTCGCGCAGGAAGGCGCGGTCGTGGCTCACGAGCAGCACGGTGCCTTCGTACTCGTCCAGCGCGTCCTCCAGGACCTCGATGTTCTCCACGTCGAGATGATTCGTTGGCTCGTCGAGTACCAGCAGGTTGGCGCCCGTCAGCGTGATGAGCGCCAGCGCCACGCGGGCACGTTCGCCACCACTGAGTGTGCCGATCTCGCGGAACACCTCGTCGCCGGTGAAACCGAACGCGCCGAGGTGGTTCTGCACGTTCCCGCGATTCCAGAGCGGCCGCTGGGCGTTGATCGCGTCCGAGAGCGACAGGCGGAGCGGCAAGTCGGCCAGGTCCTGCCGGAAATACGCGGGCGTGATGGAGCTCCCGACTTTCGCCGCGCCGCTCGCCGGCGTGCGATCACCGAGGAGGGTGGCGATGAACGAAGATTTCCCCGCGCCGTTGGGGCCGACGAGCGCCACAAAATCGTTGCGGCGCAGCACAGCCGTAAAGTCTTCCACCAGCACGCGTCCGGGGACTTCCACGCGCAGCTCGTTGATTGCCACCACCTGGTCGCCGCCGCGTTCCGCGACCTTGAACTCGAGCGACATCGCCGCCGGATCGCCCGGCGGCGGCGCAAGACGCGGCAGGCGCTCCAACCGCTTGCGCTTGCCCTTCGCCTGAAACGAGTTCACGCCCGCGAGGTTGCGCATGATGTAGTCCTGTTCCTTCTTCACGTACGCGCGTTGCTTCTCCACCTCGCGCTCGCGTGTGAGACGGCGCTCGGCACGTTGCGGCACGAACTGGCTGTAGTTACCCCTGTACGACTCGCTGGTTTTCGCTTCCACATGCAGAATGTTCGTGCAGATGGCGTCGAGAAATGCGCGATCGTGCGACACGACGATAACCGTCTCGTCGGCCTCCGTGAGCCAATCCTGCAGCCAGGTTGTGGTGTCGAGGTCGAGGTGGTTGGTGGGTTCGTCGAGCAGCAGGAGGTCGGCGGGCGCGATGAGTTGCGCCGCGAGCCCCACACGCCCACGCTCGCCACCCGACAGGGACGACACCAGACGCGATTTTGACTCCTCGGCGTCGAAGCCAAGTCCTTGGAGCACCGCGTCGACACGGGCGTGGTAGACGTAGCCGCCGAGGTCAGCGAAGCGTTCCTGGTCGTGCCCGAACCGTTCGAGCATCTCGTCGGTGACCTTGTCGCCCAGTTCGCCCAGCGCGGACGCCTGTTCGGCGATGCGCTGTTCGAGGGCCATGATATCACGCCAAGCCGCGGCACCCGCCTGCCAGACCGTGGTCGCGCCCTCGAAGGCCCGATGCTGGTCCAGCAGCGCGTGCCGAAGTCCCGGCCTGCGCGCGACGCTTCCCACGTTGGGCTGGAGGTCACCGGTGATGACGCTGAAGATCGACGTCTTCCCGGCACCATTCCGTCCGATGATGCCCCACCGTTCACCTTCGGCTACCGTGAACGTGATGTTCTTGAGGAGTTCGGTGGCTCCGAAGGAGATCCCGATGTCGGAGCAGGAGAGGAGAGTCACGCGAGAACGGAGAAGGCGGAGAAGAATGCGTCAGAGCAAAACTAACGCTTCGCGGTGGTCGCGAGTGTCGCGAAGCGGCTGCATGATGTCCAGCATGCGAGTGAATCAGTGGGTGTGGTTGGTGCTCCTCTGGGTGTCGCCAGCACTGAGCGCGTCCGCGCAATCGCCGTCGCCGATCAGCTCGCTGCTCGCGTTGACGGGAAGGCGAACGCCATCAGTCGCATGACTATTGCCGTGCCATCAGGAAACGCCTTGGTGGCGCGAGTGTGTGGCGATTCGTCAGCGCGCGACTCGTCGGGCTACGTGCCTGGCGTGCTGCGTACCTCGCGCGGTCAACGTTGATGGTCAAAAAAATCTGAACGCGTACGTGTCGCCCATGGAGATTCGCGCGCTCGAGGTGTACCTCACCGCCCTCGAAACGCCGCCGGAGTTCACGTTCGGTTGGACCAGGTGCGGTAGCATTGTAATCTGGACGGGGCCGCGTTGAGCGGCTGCGCCATGCGCGCGCCTATCCCGCACGTCGAAGCACGTTCGCTGCCAGCGTGGAGATGCCGGTGAGTGTGATGCGCCTCGAGAAGGTAGTCGGCGCTCTGCGCCACGAAACGCTCGCCGTCCGCCAGGACCGTGGCTCGAACGAATCAACGTCGCAACGTCACGGAGCGACCACGCGCAGACCCAGCCGCACAGTATCGAACGGCGGGATCCTGCCAACGGACGCGAAGCGCACCAGCCGCGGCACACGGTCGGCCGCGAAGACCGGCAGAGACTGCCCGACCACGAGCGGCCCTGACGTGTTGAAAATTTGTGCACGCACCTGGACCGAAGCCGTGTCCGTCCCGCGTGGCACGCCCCCGAACCAGCGAATCAGGATCAGCGGATTCGCTCCGACTACCGCGGCGTGGGGCAAACGTCACGTCAAAGCCGGATTCCGGGTGAGCGCTCGTCGCACGCACCGCAACGCGATAGTATTTGCTCAATGGCAGGGCTTTACCATTTTTGGTATGGACACCGTGATTCACCTCGACACCTGCTTCCTCATTCGCGCGCTTGTCCGCCGAAGGTGTCTTCGCCCGCCTCGGGTGCCGTTGCCCAGGCAAAGTATTTGCCCTCGCGATTTGCCAACACCTCCGCGTTCTCCCATTCGTTGCCACTGAGTCGGAACCTACCGCTCGCGAAATAAAACGTGTACCCGTCGTCGTACGGGAAAAAGGTGTAGTGAGAAAAGGTAAACGCACGTCCCTCCTCGATCACGGCAAGATCGAAGTCCCTGAAGGCCGTGCGCACCACCAGATGCTCTCCTCCCGACAGCTGCGTAAGCACCGGCCACGCCGTCGTGGGCGGCGCCGGTGCGGGACGGGGCGTCGGCGGTAGCGCGGCGATGCGCTCGGCGTATGCACGGAGTAACACACGACGGGCATCATCACGTTCGGCGGCCGCAAACGCTTCGAGTATCACGCGCGCCGGCTCGCGTACGGAATCCAGACGTGCGGCGTATTCCACGTACGAGAGGTACGACGCAACGTTGTCGGCGTCGGCCTCTCGCAACCCGAGCGCATCGCGCGCCAACCCTTTGAGGTACGCCTCGTGCTGCGCGGGCGACACCGGCACCACTGCGGGCGCCACGTGCGCCCCGGTGAGCACCTCGGCGCACACGACGTCGCTCGGGGCAAGGGGATAGCGCGACAGCTCGTGCGGTGCGACCCACGCGATGGCCACGTGCTCGAGGGCGCGCGGTTCTCCTTCGATGTGCGCGTCCACGAAGACCATCTCGTACGCACTCTCTGCATCGCGGCGAGTACACCGTTCGCGGCCAAGTGCAATCAGCTCGACGTCAAGCGCTTCGCGCAGCTCGCGCGCCATCGCGTCAACATCACTTTCGCCAGCCTCGACCTTGCCGCCGGGAAACTCCCACCGTCCGGCGTGCCGTTTGCCGAACGGGCGCAGGGCCAGCAGGTACCGACCATCACGGTGAATCACCGCAGCGAGCACGCGCACAAATGGTGTCATCTCACAAAAGTACCCGACGACCCTTGTTCGTGTGTGGCGTGTTGCGCAGGATGCGACGTGCCATAGGTACGCGTGCTGGTCGCTGCCGAGGTAGAGAGCGGTTGCGGCACGGGTCCGCGCTCATTGCCGACAATGCTATGCGGCGGCGCGACACACGCTTCCTGAAGCAGGACCGTCGCGATCAGGTCCATGTCATTTCAACCCGACCGAAACAAGTCCCCGAATTGAAAATATGCGCAGAATGCGGTGTCCTTTAGCCATTCGCATGTTGCCGATCGTCGACTGTGCGGCACATGCGGCCCTTGTTTTCCACTCGTTCCGGCCGCGTAAGGCGTGACAAGTTCACCATCACGTTCGACAAGACTGCCGGTGCCGCCGCCGCACTTGTGGAGTACCTCACTCGATCTGGCGAACTCGCCGGTCGGCTCCTATCTTTGCGGGGTGGATTCACCGAGCTTTCCACACAAAAGAAAAGCGCGTCCCAAACGGAATTCCGTATTCGCTAACGGTTCAGTGCCCCCCGGGGGATCATGTGGCGGATTTGTAGCGCACTGGCGGTATTGGGTGTTTTTGGAGAGGCTTGCGTTCTGCATGCGCAGAAGGCGGCGGCGCCCGCCGTGGCCATTACCGCACCCGCCGCCGCCCAGTCCGTCGCACAAACCGCTGACTCCATCGCGGCCACGGGCGACACGTTGCGCGCCGTCGCAATGCTTGGGGCGGCGCTCAAACAGCGGAAGCTCGATGCCGCCGCGTGGCACCAGTTAGGGCTGATCAGCTGGAGCATGGCACGCAGCGTCCGCAGCGGTAGCTACATGAGCAGCCAGCAGGCCATCAAACAGTTGCTGGTGGCGGACAGCGCCCTCCGACTGGCCACGCAGTTCGCGCCAGACAGTGGACGCTATTGGGTGAGTCTGGCGCGCTTTCTGCTCGGCTCCGGAGTGTCCTTCACCCGACTCGCTGCACAGGGCCACATACTGCGTGGCTTCGCTGCCGCCAAAGCGTCTGGCGACCTCTTCGCGCTCGGCGCCGCGGCCGATGAGATCGGCATGCAGGCGTGGCGTAGTTACGAAGGCTTTGCGAATCGGGGCATACCAGTGGCTGGTCAGCAGGTCCGGCCTGAGCCCGTGTCGTTCTGGCGTCGAGATCGGGCCAAGGAGTTCCTCGAGCAGGTGGCACAGAAGATCACGCCGCCAACGGGTGGGGCCTCCTACGAACGGGCGCTCGATCACTTCCGGCAGGCCGTCGACGCCGATCCGTATACGCAGCGGTATGGCCGACATTTGTTCATGGCGTATGCGGTCAAGGAGCGCTGGGACGAACTCCTCGACGTGGCGAACAAGCAGTCGGCGCGATTTCCGCTGGATTTTCAGTCGCAGCTGGCGCGAGGCCTCGCCCTGCACCGGCTGCGCCGATTGGAGTCGGCCGCCGCGGCGTTCGACAGCGCATTCGCGCTGATGGACGACCTCGACCGCGGACGCATGACCCGCCTGTCCCGCATTCTCCGCCCGAAGCCGAGCAGGGTGAGCAAGGGCACCATTGGCGATTCCATCGCCTACGCGGCGCTCGAAGAACCCCAGCAACGCGGCCTCGAAGCCAGCTACTGGTTTCTCAGCGATCCGTTAGCGCTCACGCCGGTCAACGAAGTGCGTCTGGAGTTTCTGTCACGCGTGGTGTTCGCCGAGTTTCGCTGGACCGACAACGACATCGATCTACGCGGCGCCGACACGGATCGTGGCAACATCTACGTGCGGTACGGGCCACCGGACGACGAGATGACCATCGGCCAGGGAACGGGGGTAACCCTCATCTGGGGCTACAACACGGGGCTCACGTTTTTCTTCACGCTGAACTCGTTCTTCGGCACCGCCCGGATCGACTTCAGTGACCGCGAGTGGGCGGACGAACTCCAGCGTGCGCTCCCCGTCACGTGGAGTAACCTGCCACTCATCAACAGCGTGGATACCATTCCGCTGCGCGTGGCGCGCTTCCGTGCTACTGGGGACTCACTCGACGCGGTCGTCACGGCGTCTGTCGGGCTGGTTTCGCTCACGCAGGGACTGGATGTGGATGCGGTCGCGGTGCGTGTGGGTATGCGCATTCTCGATCAGTATGTGCGACCACGTATGGTCGATACCAGCCGTGTGCTGTTGACGCCAGGCGATTCGGTTGGCCGTCTGGACAAGCGCTGGACCACGCGCGTAGGCCCGGGCGTTCAGCTCGTACGCCTTGAGGCGTACGAGCCCGAAAGTGGTCGTGTCGCTCGCGCGTCTACTCGACTGGAGGGTGTGCCCGCCGCTGGCTTTGCCATGAGCGACGTGTTGCTGGGTTCTGTGCCCACCGCGAAGGACAACACGCGCCCGCCCGCGCGTTGGACCGATGTGGCTATCACCGCCAACACGGGCGACTTCACCGTTGGGTCGCCTATCGGTCTGCTCTGGGAGATGTACGATCTCGCCGCGCGTGACGGCCGGACGACCTATCGCTTGAATCTGCGCGTCACACGCATCGAGGGCGGTGGCTCGTTACGTGTGGCCGCGCGCGCCTTCGACAATCTGGGCCGCGCGCTGGGCCGCACCTCGTCGGGTCGTCGTGGGCTCACGATTACCTTCGACCGCACCGTGGCCGCTGCGCCGGTGTTGGTGGAATATCTCTCGCTCGACATGGCCGACGCCGCACCGGGCCGCTACCGGCTGGAGGTAAAAGTGGTAGATCTGGCCACCAAGCGCGTCACCACCCGCGACACGGAGTTCCGCATCCGATGATGGCGTGGCGTTGTCCGATCACGCGACATCGCGACACGCAACGGCGTCGGCGGTCGATGATCACGGCACCGCTTGCCGTCCTCATCGCGCTTGCGCCGCAGACCAGCCGTAATACCGCGTCGTGACGTGCTCCTTGTCGGGGATGTGCACTACGACCCGGGCGAGAAAATCGAGCGGGTCCACGGTCCCGGTGCCCGCCGTCGGGCCTTCGGACTTGTCCGACCGCCAGGTCACGGCGGTCGCGGCCCGGTCGTACGTCAGTCGCTCCAGCGCGACGCGATTCCGCGCGCAGTACCGCGCGAGCCGTGTCGCGAAGGCGCGGTCGTCCTCGGACACCCAGACGGCCGTGTGCACGTGCAACCCCGAGTGCGGCCACGTGCGCATCCCGGCGGCGTGCTTCAGTCCACTGCGGCAGCCCGTTGGCCACACGCACTTCAACGACCTCACGGTCTGCTTGCCTGACCCCGATTGGAACGCCCGTCCCGCGGTTACGCTCCAAGAATTCACGTAGGAGATCGAACATCAAAGCCATCGGTATCCACGCCCTCGGCGGGCCCGAGTTGATGCAACGTGAAGACGCGCCGGTGCCCGCGCGCGGCGCCGGCGATCTGCCGGTGCGAGTGGGCCCGGCCGGCGGCAACCCGGTCGACTGGAAGCCGCGCTCGGGCGTCCTGGCCGGGCAGCTGCCGAAGAGCTCCCCGATCACGTTCGGCTTCAACGCCGCGGGCATCGTTGCTGAGGTCGGCTGCGAAGTCTTCACCGGCGCGTGCAGACGCTGAGTCACCCACCGCACTTGCCGATGAAGAGCAATGCTGGCTACATCTCAACACAACTGGACTGTGGCATCGCCGGCAGCGGCGTATTCCGCAGGGTGGCCATCCCCAATCTCTGTGCGGCATGACCGGGCCGCGCTCAGCCACGCAGACTCTACCAACGCATTGAGGTAAACACCATGGACAAAATCTTTGATCGAACGACGACCGAAGGTTCAGCACGGTATTTTCAGGACTGCGTGCGGAAAGGTGACGTCGAAGGCGCGTTGAGTTGCTTCGATCCGGAGGCAATTTATGTCACCGGTCCAGGAACGCAGATTACAGGCAAAGAAGAAATTCGCGCCGCATTAGCGCAAGTGTGCGCGCTCAAGCCAAACTTGCAGGCGCAAAGAAGCGCTGACTTCATCACCGGCGATATTGCCGGGTGGGTCGATGAATGGACGCTGACAGCCACGACACCCGATGGCGCCAAGCTCGAGATGAAAGGTGTTTCCGCCGATGTTCTTCGAAAGCAACGCGATGGCAACTGGGCCTATTTGATCGACAACCCTTATGGCGCAGCTTACCTCATTTGACGGGCGGCATTGTGACCATCACCTGGAACATCCCTCTGCCGCCCTGCAGGGCTCTTCAGGAGTGTCGTGTGGGTGGGGAGCAACCCGCGTAAGCGGCCCCCGCGCCCCCGCACGCGCGCGTGGCTGCGAGCCCACCGCGCGCTGGATGTGCAGGCCGGGCACACGCGGCAGTGGGGACGCGATCCGCACGGCTTGTTGCGCGCAGGGATGCCGACCAGACGCACGACAGTGGTGTCGCACTGGCCACTAGGACGGCGGGAATGTCGGCGACCGACAAGATCCGCACGCGGCTGACCGTTCGTAACGCGCGCCACCGCACGGACAACGGGCGCGCAAAGATGGCGACGCGCAAGGGCGTGCTTCACCCCGCGCGGCCGCACCAAAGTCGATGGCCAATGGGACGTTGTTTTGCTTGGTGGACAACATCGAAAAGCTCGCGTACACCGGCGACGCCGCGTAAAGCGATGGTGAAACACCGCGCGTCGAAGCGCCAATCGTGCCCCGACGTGGCAAACCGCCGCGGAAACATCGCATCGCTCATCGTGAAGGCGCCCCGTGTCAAAGCGCGCAAAAAAGGCGATCGCGAAAACGAGTTATCCTACAACCTCAACGCCGGCTTCTGCAGCGGGCGGGTAGATCGAACGCGACCGCTCCGCCCGACTACAGCAAGCATCGCCAGGCCTGCCGTATCTGACAAATACCTGGAGAAGCCCACCGCGTGTTCTTCACGACATCTCCGGACCAGACGACATCAATGTTTCACGTTGCTCGAACTCGGTCGGTGGCGGGACGCGTCAACGCAACGAGCAGGGCAATGCCAGCAGCGGCATCGAAGCACCGGGCGCCCCGGTCCGAAAAACCCCGGCACCAATTTGAATGAGGTAGCTCGCTGACAGCGCGATGAGCGTGAGGTTCGGTAGTCGGTTCCGTCGCACGGTAACGCCTCCTGTACGAAGGTGAGGAAGTAAGAAGCCAGGATGTGAGTAACGGTCCCATTGCCGCATGACGCGCGCTTCTGCAGCGGGCGATCAAACGTGACGAGAACGCAGCGAGCGTCCGATTCTAGTTCAGCGAGCTGTCCGCCACGCCGACCATGGAGGCTTCTGAAGTGCTCACGCCACTTCGCGAGGCCCGCGCCGAAACCGGACTCAGGACGATCTCGCTGGCTCCTCTAGACAACTAGACAAACCCGTTATATCGTCTTGTAGACAACTAGACGAACAGCGCCTACCCCGCCTATGTCCCCACGCCCGCAAACCGACGCCCTCCGCGGCTCCCTCGACCTCCTGGTCTTGAAGACGCTGTCTCTCGAAACCACACACGGGTGGGGCATTGGGCAGCGGATACAGCAGATCTCCGACGGCGTCCTCGAGGTGAATCAGGGATCGCTCTACCCTGCGCTCCAGCGGCTCGAGAAGGAGGGGCTGATCACCAGCGAATGGCGGGTCAGCGCGAATAGCCGCCGCGCCCGCTTCTACGAGCTCACTGCCTCGGGGCATCGCGCGCTGGGCACGGAGATCGAGAGCTGGAGGCGCTTCACCGCGGGGCTCGAAGCCGTCCTGAGGACCGCGTGAGCGCGCTCGACGGCGTGCGCGCACGTCTAGCCATGTTGGCTTCCCGCAAGCGCTCCGACGCGCGCTTTAGCGAGGAGATCGACTTCCACATCGAGATGGAGACTGCGCGTCTCGAGCGTGACGAAGGGCTGCACCCCGGCGAGGCGCGGCGCCGCGCGCTTGTCGCGTTTGGCGGCGTGGAGCACCACAAGGAATCACTGCGCGATGGGCGAGGCCTGCGCTGGCTCGGCGGCCTCTCGCTCGACTTCAAGCTGGGCGTCCGCATGCTCGTGAAGTACCCGGGGCTCACGCTCGTCGGCGGGCTCGCCTTTGCGTTCGCGGTCTGGGTCGCCGCCACGTCGTTTGAGTTTGTGGGTCAGGTACTGTCTCCGCGGCTCCCTCTCCCGGACGCCCACCGCGTGGTGGCGCTCGAGAGCTGGGACGCGGCCGCGGGGCGCGCGGAGCCGCGCGTGCTGCACGACTTCGCTGCCTGGCGCGCCGAGCTCAAGTCGGTCTCGGAGCTCGGCGCGTACTGGCTGGCAGAGCGCAACCTCATCACGAGAGACGGCGAGTCTCGGCCGGTCGAGGTGGCGGAGATCAGCGCCTCGGCGTTTCGCGTCGCGCCCGAGCGCCCGCTCCTTGGCCGCGCACTCGGCGACGCCGACGAGCGCCCAGGAGCACCCGCCGTCGCCCTGATCGGGTACGACGTGTGGCAGGGTCGCTTCCGCGGCGACCCGAACGTCGTAGGGCACGTGGTACAGCTCGGGCGTACGCCGACGACCGTCGTTGGTGTGATGCCCGAGTGGTTCGCCTTCCCGGTCGCGCAAAGCCTGTGGGTGCCGCTCCGACTGTCGCCGCTCGACTACCCACGCGGCGAGGGACCCGCACTCCGGCTCTTCGGGCGGCTCGCCACCGGCGCCACTCTCGCGGAGGCGCAGGCGGAGCTGACGACTTGGGGCCGCCGCGCCGCGGCCGACTTCCCGGGGACGCACGAGCACCTGCGCCCGCGCGTCATGCCGTACGCGGAGTCGGTCGCCCTCGTCGAGGGGTCGGAGCTCTTCGCGGCGCGGTCGAGCTACGCCTTTTTCCTCATGCTGGTCGTGTTGGTCTGCGGGAACGTCGCGCTGCTGGTGTTCGCCAGGGCGGCGACGCGTGAGCGAGAGCTCGTGGTCCGCCACGCGTTGGGCGCGAGCCGCGCGCGGATCGTCGCGCAGCTCTTCGCCGAGGCGCTCGTCCTCTGCGGCATCGCGGCCGCAGTGGGGCTTGGGGTCGCCGGTTTCGGTGTGCGCATGCTCGTCCGCGCCATCGAAACGAACATGGGGAAGCGGCTCCCGTTCTGGTTCCATGCCGACCTCTCGCCATGGACGGTGTTCTACGCTGTGGGGCTCACGGTGCTCGGCGCCGCGGTCGCCGGCGTGCTGCCGGGCCTCAAGGTCACTCGAGGGCTGGAGGCGCGGCTCCGCCAAGCCGCCGCGGGGGCCGGAG
>Ga0105049_10000152_pt1 | contig 68533 bp, 60 predicted proteins | sample MAT06_FD_78087 | JGI IMG/M metagenome (GOLD analysis project Ga0105049, IMG submission 78087) | Freshwater microbial communities from Lake Fryxell liftoff mats and glacier meltwater in Antarctica - MAT-06 | ecosystem: Environmental > Aquatic > Freshwater > Ice > Liftoff microbial mat | place...
GTCGCGGGGCTCGGGCGGTCATCTTCATCCACGCTCAACAAGAACGCGTAGGCTCTTTCGAGTTCGACCATTCGTTGGCTCACGAGTCCCCAATGTGAGGTGGTCCGACTGATCGTAACCATGCCGGAATTCATGCTTTTTCGGGATTTTCGGAAGAGCCGCTCAGCGCCTGTTCGTGCGCGGTCTTTGCCTGTTGAAGCATTCTGATGAGTTCTGGAATCAAGCTGGGCCGCATCACCACTCGCAGGTCGAAGTCTTCGTAGTCTGCCGAAGCCCGATTGCCTTCGCCTGGAAAAAATGTACCGAACTCGAGGGCTAGCTCTTCCGCACTCACCCGGTAAGCGACCAAATTGCCTTAGAGCGTTTCCATCTCATTTTCCCCCAAGCCTTCGCCGGCAGAGGCGATTAGCCAGCGTCCCAGTCCAGATGAGGGGCGGGTAAAACCCCCGCCCCTCCAGAAATTCCAACTTACGAGAAGCTGCGCACGCCCGCGGCTTCGTCGTCGTGGACTTCAAAAACCGTGTAGAGCTTGGTGATCTGCAACAAGTCCTTCACGCGCTTATTCAAGTTCAGCAACTTCATGCTGCCGCCAGCGTTTTGCACGGTGGTGAAGCCGGAGACCAGCTCGCCAATGCCCGAGCTGTCAATATAAGAGACTTCGCCCAGGTTCACCAGCAACTTCTTGTTGCCGTTGCCCACCAAGTCTTTGATCAAATCGCGGAACGTGCTGGCGCCGTCGCCCAGGGTGATGCGGCCTTCGGCATCCACTACGGTCACGTCGCCCACTTGGCGGTTCGTCAGTTTCACACTCATTCGATACTTCCTCCTTACAGGGTCAAACGCTATTCTAATACAGCGGCCTAGGCTGCGGGACGGTTCTTCACCAAACGCATTCGGGTGCCGCCCTCGGCACGACGTTCCACGGCGAACTCATCCATGAAGGCACCGATGATCAGCAGGCCGCGGCCCGAGGGCCGCAGTAAATTCTCTTCCGCCAGGGGATCGGGCAGGGTGCTCAGGTCAAGCCCGCACCCAGAATCCTCAATGATCATCGTCAGCGTCGAGCTAGACACGTCGACGCTCAAGTTTACCTTTTTCTCCGTACTGTAGTGATTGCCGTGGACTACCGCGTTCACCATGGATTCGCGCACGGAGATGCCGATATCACTGCACGCATCCTCGTCAAAGCCGGCTTCCCTGGCGATCGTCAACACATGAGCCTCCGCCCAATCGACGCTGTCGAGCGTTGAGGCGAGTTGCCAAGTCTGAGCACGAGCTTCCATGTTGAATTAATCTTACGCGAATCGATAGGTTAAGGTCTTGTGGGGTGCGAAGTCAACCGGATACGGCGGTTTTGCCTGTACGAAGGGCAATTGCCCAGTCCGGGCGGCGGTTGCGGGCGGCTTGCCGGGCGGCGGACTCGTGGTCGTAGCCGATCGCGACGAATTCCACAGTGCTCTCGGTGAGGATGGCATAGCGCGCCTCCGGTGTGCCGGCCTCCATGGCGTGCGGATAAGGCGAGTCGTCGGTGTAGGCCGGCAACCCCACGCTGCCCGGGTTCACGATCCGCCGCCCGTCGGCCAAGCGGACTTGCCCCGGTATATGGGTGTGTCCGCACAGCATGAGCGCTGCCTCCGGGGCGTGCTTTTCGATATGGGCCGAGCTCGCTGGGCGAGCGCCCGTGGCGTCGATTTCGTGCAGGAAATAGGTCAGGTCGCTGTCCGGGGTGCCGTGGCAGAGCAACGCGCCCTGGTAGATCAATGTCTTTGGCAGCGTTCGCAGATAGGCCAGCTGCGCGGGGCTCAATTGGTCGATAGTGTAGCGATCCGCCGGGCCCATCGCTTCGCGCGGCAAGGTCAGCAGTTGCCTTTCATGATTCCCAGCGATGGAAGGCATTCGGAGCCCGATGAGGCGATCCGCCGTTTCCGCCGGCCACAGCGGACCCGAGACCAGATCACCCAGGTTGACGATCTCCCTGATGCCCCTGCGCGCGATGTCGGCCAGCACGGCTTCGAGCGCGAGCAAGTTGCCGTGGATGTCGGCAATGGCCGCAAAGGTCATGGGACGAGGGGGATGGCATTCACTGCCGTTTCCCGGTGAGGGTCCCCTTGGTGCCGTCGGTGGCGGTGAAGATGCCGTCCATCTGATCGCCCTTGATGGAGGCCTTCACCGTGTAAGTGCCTTCTTCGGTGGGCACCTGGAAGGTGATTTTGTCGCCTTCGACGGCCACGGCCTTCAGCGGAATCTTGTCATCCTCAACCAGCAGAACGGCGTTCCACGTCCCCCAGTCCTCGCGGACTTCGAGGAGGGCCGTAATCTTCTGGCCATCGCTCGATTGCGAGCGGATTTCCCATTTGCCGGCCACTTCGGCGGCGTACATCACAAGAGCGAACAGCGTGGTGAGCATGAGGAGCTTCATATGGCTATGTTCGCAAAGTTCTGGACCCAGTGGGTAGTTAACCAGGATTGACAATCTTAGCTCATGATGAGTATGCTCGGGTTCAGAGTATGAACATAAACTTGACCCCAGAACTCGAACAGCTTGTGCATAGCCGGGTGAAGTCCGGCCGATACAATTCCGCCAGTGAAGTGGTTCGCGAGGCGCTGCGGATTATGGAGCAAAAAGACGAAGTTCGTACAATTCAATTGGCCGCCTTGCGATCGCGCATGGACCACAGTTTGGCCGAAGCTGACCGCTGCGAAACCACCGAAGGCGAACTCTTTATGCAGAGTTTGATCGATGATCTGGATGGGCGCGAAGCGAAGCGCAAGGTGGGATGAGCCGCTACGTTCTGACGGCTACCGCTCAGTCAGACCTGGCTGATATCCGCGAATACTACTTGGCGGAGGCCGGTTATCGTATCGCCCGGCAAATGCTGGTTGAGTTTGTCGAGGCCTTTCGATTTTTGGCTCGCACACCCGGCGCGGGCCATGCGCGAACCGATTTGGCGGAAGAGCGCCTAATTTTGTTCTGGCCGATGCGAAGCTATCTGATTCTGTATCGGCCTGGAACGCAACCACTCCCAGTGATCATGATTGTCCGTGGCAGCCGGGATCTTCCACAATTGATTCGCAGTCGCGGACTCTAACCCCTCCTAATTCGCGAAGTGGTTCACCGGACCCTGACCATGACCCAACCCCGGATTGCTCCGGATCGCCTCCGTGATGTAGTGCTTCGCCCGCGGCAACGCATCCGTCGGCGACAGGCCCCGCGCCATTAACGCCGTAATCGCCGCCGAGTAGGTGCAGCCCGTGCCATGCGTGTGCGCCGTCTCGATCCGCGGACCGGGGTAAGTATGAAACTCCTTGCCGTCGAACAGCAGATCGATCGCCGCCCCTTCGAGGTGACCACCCTTGATCAGCACTGCCTTGGCGCCCATACCAATCATGGCCCGCGCCGCTTCTTCCATCTGCGCCAGGCTCGCCACCGGACGCCCGGTTATCGCCGCAGCCTCGTGCAGATTGGGCGTCACCAGCGTAGCGATCGGCATCAGCAGCGTGATCAGCGCCTGGCTGGCGTCACTGCGCAGCAGGGGCGCGCCGTGCTTCGAGATCATCACCGGGTCCATGAGCACCGGGCAGGTGAACCGCGCGATTTCGTAAGCCACGGCCTCCACGATCGCCCTCGTCCCGAGCGCGCCCGTCTTCACCGCGTGCGGCGGAATGTCCTCCACCACGGCGCGGATTTGGGCCGTCACAAAGTCCGCCGCCAGGGTCTCAATCGCCGTCACGCCGCGCGTATTCTGCACGGTGAGCAGCGTGATCGCCGCCTCGCCGTAAACGCCGAATTGGTGAAAGGTCTTCAGATCGGCCTGAATTCCGGCGCCGCCCGAAGGGTCACTCCCGGCGATCGTAAGGGCAATGGGCATCATGCTTGTATGGGGAACTCCTTCGATTCGGTGCGGGCAATCGACATCAGGCCCAATAACTTCTTGGCGATGTCGGGGTGCGCGGCGGCGAGGTTGTTGGTTTCGCCGAGGTCGCGGGAAAGGTCGTAAAGCTCAAGCTGGGCTTGCCCCGATTTGCGGACGCCCTTCCACTGATTCTGCCGAATGGCTTGCGCAAAGCCGCGTTCGTGAAACTCCCAGTAGAAGTAATCATGTTGCCGCTGCACGCCGCGGCCCAGCAGCGTCGGCAAAATCGAGATTCCATCGATGCCGGCCGGCGCCGGTTGGCCCGCGATTTCGGCCAAAGTGGGCAAGAGGTCCCAGAAGGCGATCGGCTGGTCACTCACCCCAGGCTGGATCTTGCCCGGCCAGTAAGCAATAAACGGCACGCGGATGCCGCCTTCGTAAAGGTCGCGCTTGATGCCGCGCAAAGGCCCATTCGAATCGAAGAAATTCGGGTCGTGCCCGCCTTCGCGATGCGGGCCGTTGTCGCTCGACATCAGAATCAGCGTATCCCGGTCGCGGCCGGTTTGCTTCAAGAGCGCCATCAGTTTACCGAAGTCGGCGTCCATGCGCGTCACCATGGCCGCGAAGTTCTTCTCCACCTGCGGCCATGGCTTCTGCGTGTAAGGCACGTCGGAGGGAACCTCCATCCCATTGCCCGTGTCGCGGCCCATCTCATTGTTGGCGTGCGGGATGGTGGTGGGCCAATAGAGGAAGAACGGCTCGGTCGTCTTCTTCACAAACTCCAGCGCGCGCCCGGTGAAATAGTCCGCCGCGTAGTCGGACTTCTGCGTGCCCATATTCCCTTTCAGCAACTGCGGCTGGCGGCCATTAGCAATGTGCTCGGGATAATAGTTATGCGCCGCCGTTTGGCTGAAGAACGTCGCCGACTCGTCAAAACCCTTATCGAGCGAATAGCCCGTCGACCCTAATTGCCCCAGCGCCCATTTCCCAAAGATCGCCGACCGGTAGCCGGCCCGCTTCAGCACTTCGGCGATCGTCACGTCCTCCGGCCGCAGGCCCAAGTCCACCGCCGTAGGCATATTGCCGCGAATCAGCCCGTGGCCCGTATGCTTGCCCGTGAACAGCGCGCACCGCGATGGAGCGCACACCGTTGCCCCCGCATAGGCTTGGATAAATCGCATGCCCGCCGCCGCCAGCGCGTCCAAATGGGGCGTTAGGATCTGCTTTTGGCCGTAGCAAGCCAAGTCCCCGTAGCCGAGATCATCGGCCAGCAGAAAGACAATATTCGGCTTCTTGCTTTGTGCAAAAGCGGCGGTAGCGGTAAGAGTGAAGAGTAGGTCGCGACGTCGCATATACTAGCGTGAATCATGAATCTGGATAACTTCATCATAGTCGTCTATTTCCTCATTGTGTTCGCCATCGGCTGGTACCACTCGCGCGGCGAGCGTACCGCGAGCGAATACTTCCTTGCCGGCCACCAAGTGGGCTGGTTCGCCATCGGGGCGTCGCTATTTGCGACCAACATCTCGAGCGAGCATTTCATCGGCCTCGCCGGCTCCGGCGCCTCTACCGGATTGGCCGTCGGCTGCTACGAATGGTCGGCCAGTTTCTGCCTCTTCATCCTCGGCTGGCTTTTCGTGCCGCACTACCTGCAAAGCAAGGTCTACACCATGCCCGAGTTTCTCGAACAACGCTTTAGCCCCGCCTGCCGCTGGTATCTCACCGTCGTCTCTCTGTTCGCCTACGTCTTCACCAAAATCTCCGTCTCGCTCTTCGCCGGCGGCATTTTGATCCGCGAAGTCTTCGGGTGGGACTACATGACCTCCGCCCTCCTGCTCGTCGTCGCCACCGGCATCTACACCGTCGCCGGGGGACTCGCCGCCGTCATCTACACTGACCTCTTCCAGGCCGTCCTCCTCGTCCTCGGCGCCGTCGTCCTCACCCTTATCGGGCTCGACAAAGTCGGTGGATTCGAAGGCCTGCGCGCCGCCCTGCCGGCCGATTACTTTCACATGATCAAGCCCGCCAGCGATCCCGTCTATCCCTGGATCGGCACCACGCTCGGCGCCCTGATCCTGGGCATCTGGTATTGGTGTACCGACCAGGTGATCGTGCAAAAGACCCTGGCCGCCAAAAACGTACAAGCCGCCCGCCAAGGCGCCTTCTTCTGCGCCAGCCTCAAGATCCTGCCTGTCTTCATCCTCGTGCTGCCCGGCCTGATCGCCAAGGCCCTCTGGCCCACCGAAGTCACCGGCGACAACGCTTATCCTCTGATGGTGCTGCGCCTGTTGCCCCCCGGCGTCATGGGTCTCATGGTCGCCGCCCTGCTGGCCGCGCTCATGTCCTCTCTCAGCAGCGTCTTCAACTCCTGCTCCACGTTAATCACCATGGACATTTACAAGAAGCTCCGGCCAGCCGCCAACGACGTGCAATTGGTCCGGGTGGGCCGTTACGCCACCGGGGCGGTCGTGGTCCTCTCCATCTTGTGGATCCCGTTCATCCGCTATCTGAACAACGAGATCTACCAATACCTGCAAAGCGTCCAAGCCTACGTCGGCGCGCCCATCACCGCCACCTTCCTGGTCGGCATCCTCTGGAAAGGGGCCACCGCCCGCGCCGCCTTCACCACTCTCGTCGTCGGTGGTTGTCTGGGGGCCGGCCGCTTCCTCCTCGATATCCTCCACAACGCCTTCAAGTGGGATCTCGGAGCGCTGAATGCAGTTGTGGAGTTCAGTTTCCTAAACTACAGCGTCATCGTCTTTTTCCTGTGCGTGGGTCTCATGTTCGCCGTGAGCAAAGTGAGCGAAAAGCAGGACTTCCAGCGGCTCACAGGGCTCGTTCTCGATCCAACCCGCGGAGTAGCGGCCCATCGGCTCGATATCGCCTGGACCGCCATCACCGGAGCCTCGATCATCGCCCTTTGGTGGCACTTCGCCTAAAAATCAAAGTTGACTTCCCTTCAACTTCATTTATGATTGAATCAGGAGATCCTCAATGGCAACCGCAGTAATGACTCCACTTTTGGAGTCTAGTCACATAGAACCGGAGAAGCTATCCGGACCTGGCCTGAGAACTTTTTTGAACATCAGCCTCGCTTGGGGCTTGTCTAATGAAGAGATGCGCTCCCTGTTGGGTTGGCCCAGCGAGTCCACCTTCTATCAATACAAGGCCGGCAAGTGCGGTACTTTATCACACGATACGCTCACCCGGATCTCCTTGGTGATGGGGATCTACAAGGCGCTACACATTCTCTATCCTGATGAAACCTTGGCGGATAGCTGGGTTCGCCTGCCGAACCGCCATGCCTTGTTCGGGGGCCGGCCGGCGCTCGAACTGATGGTGAATTCCGGGATTGACGGCCTCTTTCAGGTCCGCCGCCTGCTGGACGGTCGCCGGGGCGCTTGACTACCGAACTGCCTCCGGTAGCAGAAATCGACTGGCGCGATACCTGCCGCCTCATCCCGAGCCGATTTCCGCCCACCGGCATTCTGGACCGTGTCTCCTCGCCCGAAGACCTCGAAGCTGTCTTCATCCTCGAAGGCATGACCAACGACCGGATTCGGGCCGAGGCCGGACGACTGCACCGCCTACCCAAATCCGAGTGGGTGGTTGGCCAGCCGATGTCGAGCGTTGTGATGGCTTCGTTTTGTCATCCGCGCTCGGGTGGCGGCCGCTTCAACAGCGAACACCGCGGAGCCTGGTACGCCGGCCGCACGCTCGAAACCGCCCAATGGGAAGTGATCTATCATCGCGGCCGGGAGTTGGCCGAAGTCGGCCTGATCGAGGCCCGGATCGAAATGCGCCTGTATTTGGCAGACTTTACGGGCGACTTCCACGATGTCCGCGACGGCTGGGACGCCGTCCACGATCCCGCGCACTACACCAGTTCGCAGCACCTGGCGAACATCCTGCTCGAAGCCGGCTCCGCCGGAGTCACCTACCGCAGCGTCCGCCACCCGAACGGCGAGTGTGTCGCCTGTTTCCGGCCCCGGGAGGTCCAAAACATCCGGCCTGCACAGCACTTCGCTTTTGTCTGGCAAGGCACGCCGCTGCCGCTGGTGATTCCGCTCGTGTCGCGCCGGACCGCTTAGGCGCGCCCTTTTAGAATCAACGACTCCCGGGTTCGTTTCGCGTATTTACCCCAAGCCTTTCGCGCCGATATCGCGCCGGAAGTGCTTCCCGTCGAACTGGATTTGTTCCATGCCCAGATAGGCCCGGTTCATCGCCGCGCGCAGGTCCACCCCCGAAGCGGTGACGCCCAAAACTCGGCCACCTGCGGTTTCCAAAACGCCGTGGTTCATTCGCGTCCCGGCCTGGAAGACCACCGCCCCGCCCGCTTCGGCATCGCGCACGCCGGTGATCGCGTCGCCAATCCGCATCGGCCCCGGGTAGCCATGGGCCGCCGCCACCACACAAACGCTGGGGGCCGCGTCCCAACTCAGGCTGACGCCGGCCAACTTGCCCACGGCCGCGCGAAACAGCACTGCGCCCCAGTCGCTATGCAGGCGATGCATCAGCGTTTGGCATTCGGGGTCGCCCAGGCGCGCGTTGAACTCAAGGACGCGGATGCCCTGGTCGGTCATCATCAGGCCGGCGTAGAGGAAGCCGGTGAAGGGCGTCCCGCGCTCGGCCATGGCTCGGACGGCCGGGTAGATCACCCGGCTGAGCACTTCCTGCGTCTCGGCCGCAGTCAGAATCTTGTCGGAACAGAAGGCGCCCATGCCGCCCGTGTTCGGCCCCTGGTCGTTATCGTGGACCGCCTTGTGGTCCTGCGTCGGCGCCAGCGGCAGCACGGTTTCGCCGTCCGTGAGCACGATAAAGCTCACTTCGCGGCCGGGGAGGAAATCCTCAATGACGACGGTTTGGCCTGCTTCACCGAATTGGCCGGAGAATAGAGCAGTAATGCCGTCCATGGCTTCGTTTCGGGTCTTAGCGACGATCACGCCCTTGCCTGCGGCGAGCCCATCGGCTTTCAGCACCACCGGGTACTCGAAGCGCGCCAAAGCGGCCAGGGCTTCGGGCTCTGACTCGGCGATGAAGTACCGCGCCGTAGGAATCCCGGCCTCGTTCATCAGTTCTTTAGCGAAGACCTTGCTGCCTTCGAGGTTGGCGGCGGCCTGTGTCGGACCCACAATGGGCTTGCCGCATTGGCGGAAGAGGTCCACGACGCCGGCCACTAGCGGAGCTTCAGGGCCCACGACGGTGACATCGACTCCCAGGCGTTCGGCGAGGCCTAAATACTCTTCGGGCGTGTAGTTCTCAAGCGCAATACACTCGGCCACCGTGGCCATGCCCGGGTTGCCGGGGGTGACGTAGACGCGGGTGACGGAAGCACCGCGGGCCAGCCGCCAAGCCAGGGCGTGTTCGCGTCCGCCGCCGCCCAGTACCAATACCTTCAAGCTTCTGCCTCCACGTTTCAGGATAGCGGGTCAGTAGCTGGAGAGGGGCTGAATTGTGCTCTCTTCGACACAAAGGTACAGGCGGCCGGTAGCCAGGTTTCGGTGCTCCTCGACGCGGCCGCTGGGCCATTCGATCACCACCCGGGAGACGCGCTCCCGCCGGCCAGTGCCGAAGGTGAGGGCGAATTCGGATTGCGACAGGTAACTGGAGCCACTATGCACCATGCGCCACTGCGTTTGCTGGCCGTCGAATAGCTTCACCACCGCGCCGATCGCGTCGCGGTTGCTCTTCTTGCCTTGCAGCCGGAAGCGGATGCTGCGGTGGCCATTCTGCAAGTCCTGCCGCAGCAGCACCGGGGCGCCACCGTTGGTGGTGATCAGTAAGTCCAGGTCGCCGTCACGGTCAAAGTCGGCCACCGCCAGGCCGCGGCCCACGCGCGGGAGGTTGAAGGGCGCGCCTAACTGGGACGCCACGTCGCGGAATTTGCCTTGGCCGTCGTTCAGCAGTAAGTGCGGCGGCTGCGAGTAACTCGCTTCGCGCCGCACATCGCGCACGGTGTCGTCGATATGGCCGTTGACGATCAGTAAGTCCAGGTGCCCGTCTAAGTTGGCATCGAGAAATTGGCAGCCGAAGCCGAGGGTATTTCGGGTAATGGCTGCTACTCCGCTGGCGGCGGCTACATCTTCGTAGCGCGTGCCGGATTGCCGCCGATAAAGAGCCGTCATCTCGTTGTCGAAATTCGTGATGGCGAGGCCGGGGCGACCATCGGGTGTGAAGGCGCCTATGGCTACTCCCATGCCCGCGCGGGCTTTACCGTCTTCGCTAAAGGCGATGCCCGCGCGCAGGCCGATCTCTTCGAAGGTCCCGTTGCGCTGGTTGCGGTAGAGGCGATTAGGGCTCGTGTCATTGGCGACTACTAAGTCCGGCCAACCGTCCTCGTCATAGTCAAGCATGGCGACGCCCAGGGCTTTCGAAGTCGAATCGAAAATGCCGCTGCTGGCGGTAACGTCTTCAAAGCTACCGTCGCCTTTATTGCGGAACAGCCAGCAAGTGCTGCCCCGGTAAGCTTCGGGCGTGCAATAGGACTTACTCTTGCCATCCAGACTGCAATGGACGTCAGCGGCCTGGGTCCAGCGGACGTAGTTACACACGAATAAGTCGAGTAACCCGTCCCGGTTGTAGTCGAACCACAGCGCTGAGGTACTGAAGGACTGCCGCCCGCCCAAGCCGGCCTTCGCCGTCACATCGACAAAGCCGCCGCGGCCATTGTTGCGGAGCAGCCGGTTCTGGCCCAGGCCGGTGATATAGAGATCGGGGAAGCCGTCGTTGTCATAGTCAGCCACGGCAACGCCCAGCGCGTAGATCTCAAAGTCGAGCCCCGCCGCCCGCGTCACGTCGGTGAAAGTGCCATTGCGGTTGTTGCGATAGAGGGCGAGCGTACTCTTTTGCTTTTGGTGCCCCGGCCAGTCGCTTCCATTGAGTAACAGGATATCGGGCCAGCCATCATTGTCATAATCGACGAAGGCGCAGCCTGGGCCCATCGTCTCGGGCAGGTACTTACTCCCGAACGCTCCGGAGTTATGCCGAAAGCGCAGACCGGCCGCCGCCGTAATGTCGGTGTAAGTGAAGCCTGGCGAGGCACTTGGAGCAGCCGCGGCCAGCAGTAACTGCCGGCGAGTCATGTATTCGTCACCAGGCCATTGCGGATGGCGTAAGCGACTAACTCGGCGGCGTTGTGTAAGCCCAACTGGTCCATGATGTGCGCCCGATGGACCGCGATGGTGTGGACGCTTAAGGCGAGTTCGTACGCGATCTCCTTATTCGAACGACCGGCGACGATATGCTGCAATACTTCGAGCTCGCGCGTCGTAAGCCCCCGCCGCTTGCCGTCTTCGGGAACGAGTTTCGGGTCGATCAGGCTTTCGCCTTTGGCAAGGCGGCGGATGGCGTCGACTAATTCGAGGTCGAGGGCGTTCTTCATCAAATACCCCCGCGCCCCGGCGTCGATCGAGTTCTCGACGTACTGCGGCTCCGTATGCATACTCAAGATCAGGATGGCCGCGTCGGGCCGCGCGGCGAGAATCTGCCGGGTGGCTAGCACGCCATTAATGCCCGGCAAGGCATAGTCCATCACAATCACTTGTGGCTTCAGGCTGGCCGCCAAAGTAACCGCCTCTAACCCATCGCCGGCCTCGCCGATCACCTGTAAGTCAGCTTCGTCTTCAATCAAACGGCGGAAGCCGCGGCGAACGAGGGCGTGGTCATCGACGAGGAGAATGGTAATCATTGAGGAGCCTGCAGTCTGACGATCGTGCCACCTTGTGGACGGCTTACGAATTCGATTCTACCGTCGATCAACTGGGCCCGTTCCCGCATCGCCGTAAGCCCCATCCCCGGGGCCTTCGAAGGCGCAAGGCCCCGGCCATGGTCCTCTATCTCAAGCGTAAACGGATCGCCGGTGATGCGCACAAAGGCCTCTTCGACGCCGGCATGGCGGACGATGTTGTTGAGCGCCTCTTGCAGGATGCGGAAGATGTGGATGGCGCGCTGCGGGTCGACGTCAAAGGCTGGGGGCGGCTGATAGTGAATCGTGAGGCCGGTCTGCCTTTGCACGGTGGGCAGATACCAGGCAATGGTCGGTAGCAAACCTTGCTCCTGCAGCAGCACCGGCTGCAAGGTCTGCGACAGGGTGCGGATCGACTGCAAGGCATTCTGCGTAATCTGCTGCGCCTCCACCAGGCCGTCATCGGGAGTGACACCGCGCCGCGCCAGGCGTTGCAGCATCACGCCGATCGCGGTGAGCACTTGGCCGAACTCGTCGTGCAGTTCCCGCGACACGTGCCGCAGCGTGTCTTCCTGGGTGCCGATCAGCCGGCGGGCGAGTTCGCTGCGCTGGGCCGATAGGTCTGTAATGCCGGCGAAGAGGCGGCGGTTGGCGTCGATGAGCCAGAGTCCGCTGGCCAAAAGCAGGGCGAGCATGGCGGCCAGGAAGATGTAGACGTTGCGTTCGACGCGTGCGTAGATGGCGCTGATTTGCGCCCCGGCCTGCTGCTCGCGCTCGTTGTTGCGCACCAGTAACCGGGCCACGATGTTGGCCAGTGACGCCCGGCGGGCCTCGATCGAATCGCGGAACTGCTGCCGGGCCCGGGCCTCATTAGGCTCAGCAAAGGCCTGATCGACGGCAATCCAGAATTGCCGGGCGGAGCGATCGAGATACTCAGCTTGGGCAGGCTTCCGCGCCCGCGCGAGGGCATCGTTCAAGTCCTCGCGAATGCGGTTAAACTGCGGGGCCCAAGCGGTTAAGGGATAGGGCTCGGACTGGTCGAGCAGGTCGCGAATCACCAGACCGAGCGAGTGCAGATTGTCCTGAATCCGCAACAATTGCAGCGAATCGCGACGGTTGCTCTCGACTAGTTCGGTTTGGAGTTGCTGGACGGTATGGATCTGCCGGATGGTGAACGCCGCATAGAGGATGACGGCCAACAGCGTAACGGCGAGCCCTGCGAGCAGGCCGGGCGTGGGGGAACGAAGTTTGCGGATAGCGGGTTCCTTTGGTCTGTCCACGAGTGTGGATGTCCCAGACAAAGTCCTTTTTGTCGTTGAGTAATCGCTGAAGAGTTTACGGCCTTATCTCTGATCTTATCAGCGCATCGCGCCGCAGTTTCCTCAAGAAAAAACTCGCCCTCACCGAGAGCGACGCCGATCTCGACGCCGCGGTCGTCGCTGTCATGACCGCCATGAAGGCGGAACACAACAAGAGCCGGGTGACCGTATATTACCTACTGGCCGAGAAATTCGGCAAGCTGGACCTGTTCAAGAAGTAGACATCGTTCAAAAGCGCACTCGGTGGGCCGTCGATTTTGTGGAAGTAACGAAGACGGGTGGCAGCACGAGCCACGCCTTCGCCATACTGACGCCCGTTACTAGCGGATCCAGTGCCAGGAAAGATATGCCGTCGAGGAGCGGGCCAGTGGGGTCAACTCTTGGAGGGGTTTTTCCGCTTCTTGGGGATTGGCGCGGAGGCCGTAGGTTTAGGCACCAGGCGCAGAAATGGGATCAATGACGGCGGATAGGCCAGGCGAACCGTGGTGTTCAGCACAAACTCGCGAAAGAAGGGCCAGCAATTGAAGACGGCGTTACCGCGATGGAAGGCCTGGACCTGGGCGGGCGTGGGATGAAAATCATCCCGCAGCGCATATTCCACCTCGAAGCGGCAGCCAAGCTTGAGTACTTCCACTTCGTTCGCCGCGCCGTTGAGCGCGCGATACTGAAACTCGATGCAGAGCGTGACAGATCCCGTGGCGGCCTTTGCTTCGCCGGGCCGAAATTGAATCTCGCTGAGCAGTCCGGCTTCCGCGAGGTCGGCGGTGAAAGGTCCGGCGCTCCAAATAGTGCCTTCTGCTAGGCGCAGATCGCGCATGGCTGCATTGGCGTGAAAGGCAAAGGAGTCCTTGGTCTCCTGGGCGTCTTGTTCGATGATCATGGGTTAGGCTACGCCGTTGATTGAGTAGCGCGGAAGAATCGGCGAAAAACAGGTGCCCTGGCTTTTCCACTGCGGCGTCGCAACTTGGCTCTGGCCCACGGTGACCCAGACTTGGGCGAGGGCGAGTTGAGACCGCGGCGCCGGAAGCACTTCTTCCCGCGGTGCCCGAACCGAATTGAGCGACGCGGGCGACATCTCAATGCGGTGGCCCAGGGCAAAAGCCAAATCGGCAAAGGTGTGCAGAGTCATGTTGCGACTACCGCTCAACAATTGCGTGACATAAGCTTTGCTCCTGCCGATCCGCTTCGCCAACTCCGATTTATTAACGTTTTGCCGCAACATCAAATCGGAGATCACTTCGGTGGCCTCGAAAGCGAGGGACTCCTGCTCGTATACCCGTTGCCGCTCAGGGTCTTGGTTAAACTGTTCAAACTGATTCTTCATTTGGGTGCTCTCCGTGATGCTTATCGATGAAAACCAGCGGCTTTTGAGATGCGCTCGTGCTCACTTTTGATTCGTTGGGCTCTTTCGATCTCGCTGGGCGCAATGGCGTCCTGCTTTTTGATGAAGCCATGGGTGATAACAAATCTTCTACTTCCCGACCGGAAACAAGGGAGGCGAACTTGGAAGCTCTTAAACTCGAAAAACTCGGTTTCCGCAATGGGTTTCCACTTTTCATTGTTCTTGATCCAGCCGTGCTCGCCCAGCCACTGAAAGAGCTTCAGAACCTTGGCCTGATCGCGGGGGCTGAGGCCATTGTAGAACTCAAGTCCCGGGCGAGACTGGTTGAGGCAAATGGCGAATTCGACATCCGCCGCGGCGCCAGAGTAGGCGATGTGTGAGTCCATTCACGCTTCCAAGTTAACGTATATGTTAATAAAGTGCAAGTAAAAACTCGCACAGTTCGCTGTTTTTCACAGTATACCTCGGAGTTTTACCCTTAAGTGCTTCCCTAACAACATGCTACAGGGATGATTTCTGCTCTTTGAGTGGGAGATTTTGGAAGCCGGTCCGAAACTGCCCATCTGTGGCCAAATCGCTATGACGCCGTTAACTTCCCGGCAGGCCGGTGTGCGGCGAGGGGCGCAGGGCGGATAATGGGGGGGTGCTTGCCTTACTGCTCTTGCTGGCTCAGGACTTGTCGCCCGGCGTGGCTGCGCCCAAGGTGGCGGAGACCGTGTTGGCCGTGCCGCGGATTGGGGCGATTGACTTCTATGGCGTTCGCAAACTGAGCGCCGAGCGGTTGCTGCGCGAGCTCAAGCTGAAGGAGGGCGATCTGCTGCCGGGGTCGCGGGTGGACCTCGAAGAGAAGCTCGAAGACATTGACGGGGTGGTGGCCGCGCGGGTGGAGGCGGTTTGCTGTGCGAGCCCGGGGCGGCCGATTTTGTATGTGGGGATTGAAGAGAAGAGCGGGGTGCACTTCGAGGTGCGGCCGCCGTTTGACGGATCGGGGGTGCCGCTGTTGCCGGCCGATATAACGAGCGCCTACCGGCAGTTGATTGAGGCGATGACGGGGGCGGTGCGGAGCGGTGAGTCGGCGGAGGATTGGAGCCGGGGGCATTCGTTGTTGGTGGATGAGACCAGCCGGGGCTGGCAGCTTCGCCTGCTCCAACTGGCGGACCCCAACCTGGACGCCCTGCGCGCGGCCTTAAAAGAAGGCGATGAAGACGAGCGGGCCATTGCCGCCTATACGATCGGCTACGTGACCGATAAACGGGCCGTGATCGACGATCTGCAACTCGCCATGCGGGACCCCGGGGCGAAGGTGCGGGAGAACGCGCTGCGGTCACTGGCGGCGTTTAGTGTCCTGGCGCGGCGCGATCCATCGACCGAGATGCAGGTGCTGCCGACCTGGATGGTGGAGATGCTGCATTCGCTCGACTTTAGCGATCGGCAGCAGGCGATCCAGGTGTTGTTGACGCTGTCGGAGGTTCGCGATCCGAAGCTGATGGTGCTGCTGCGCGAGCGTTCTCGGGACACGCTCGTCGAGATGGCGCGCTGGAAGCACTTGCCGCATGCGCTGCCGGCTTATGTCTTGCTCGGGCGAGCGTTTGGGATGGCTGAGACGGAGATTGAGCGCACCTGGGCGGCCGATGAGCGCGAGAAGACGATTGCCGCGATTTTGAAGGTCAAGAAGCCCGTTATTTGAGGCGCCCGAGGCTCGCCAGTTGCCTCAAGTATTGGCGCAATGGGCGGGCGGGAGTGCCCCAGACGGGTTCGCCGGCGCGGACCACTTTCTTGCTGAGGATGCCGGCGCCGGAGCCGATGATGGCGCGGGACTCAATGCGGGCGCGATCGCCCACGCCCACTTGTCCGCCGATGACCGCATAATCGCCGACGGTGACGCCGCCCGCGAAGCCGGTTTGGGCGGCGATGACGACGTGCTTACCGATTTGGCAATTGTGGGCGATGTGGACCATATTGTCGAGCTTGGTGCCGTCGCCGATGCGGGTGACGCCGAGGGCCGCACGGTCAACGCAGGTGTTGGCGCCGAGTTCGACATCGTCGCCGAGTTCGACGGTGCCTACTTGAGGGAATTTCTCGTAGTGGTCGCCGGCGAAGACAAAGCCGAAGCCATCGGCGCCGACGACTACGCCCGAATGAAGGATGGCGCGTTGGCCGATGCGGACATCGTGGTAAAGGGTGACGTTCGAGTGCAGCTTGGCCGCGGCACCCAGGCGCACGTGAGCGCCGATGCGGCAATGGGGGCCGATGACGGCGTCGTCGCCAATGTGGGCATGGGCTTCCACAATCGTATAAGGGCCGATGCTGACTCGCTCGCCGAGGTGGGCGCTGGCACCGATCTGGGCGGTGGGGTGAATGCCGGGGGCCGGCGTGGGCAAGGGGTAGAGCCAGCTGAGCACTTGGGCGAAGGCGGTGCGTGGTTGGGGCACACGGATGAGGGTGTTTGGCTGCGCAGGGCCATCGAGTGGAGCGAGGACGCAGCCGGCCTGGCTGGTGAAAGCTGCGGTGGCAGAGAAGGCGATTTCGGTGGGGCCGGCTTCGTCGAGAGTCGCGGCTCCGGTGGGAGCCCAGTCGGCGGGGCCTTCGTAAGGTGCGCCGAGGCGGGCGGCGATCTCGTCAATGCGCATGTGTCTCTTCATCATAGAGGGCTCTATCATAGAGGGAATGGCCATCGATCCTTCGGCGCAAGTGGCGTCCACGGCGCGCATCCACCCTGACGCGGTGATCGGGCCGCAGTGCGTAATCGGCGAGTACTGTGTGATCGAGAGCGACGTGCGGTTGGGGCGCGCGAATCGGCTGGAGCCTTACGTCTTCGTGAAGCGCTTCACGACGATGGGCGACGAGAACGAGATTTCGGCCGGGGCGGTGTTCGGCACCGATCCTTTCGACAAGGTCTTTACCGGCGAGCCGAGTTACCTCCAGATCGGGAATCGCAACCGGATTCGCGAGCACTGGACGATATCGCGGGGGACGAAGCCGGGGTCGACGACGTGGGTGGGCGATGACAACTACATCATGGGCTCTGGGCATATCGCGCATGATTGTGTGATTGGCGATGGGGTGGTGATCGCGAGCAATACGCTGGTGGCGGGCTACGTCCACGTGGGCGATCAGGCGTTTCTGTCGGGCGGCGTAGTGGTGCATCAGCATTCGCGGATCGGGCGGAATGTGATGGTGGGGGGCAATAGCCGCGTGAATCTGGACCTGCCACCCTTCTTCTTATACGCGGGCTTCGATGCCCGGCCGACGGGCCTGAATGCCGTGGGTTTGCGTCGCGCGGGATTTACGAAGGAGCAGCTGCGGGAACTGAAGCTGGCGTATTCGCTGCTGTATCAGAGCGGCTTGACGCGGGATGAAGCGGTGGAGCGATTGTCGACGATGCCCTTAGGCGGAGAAGTGGCGGCGTTTGTTCGAGGAAGCCAGCGGGGCATCGCGCGGCCAGGATGAGACGCTTGCGTGGGGGCCGTGTCCGTAGAATGAACTGCGCTATCCTGGTGCTCGCTCCAGGGTCCAAAGCGCCCATTCCTTCTAGACTGCGTGACGCAGATTTTTAGCGCATCATCCAAGATTATGAACCACCTATTTCATGCCCCCCATGCCATCCACACCGGTGCTGGATGCCGGGCCGAATTGCCAGGCTGCGCGGCCGTCTTGGGGCTGCGCCAGGTGTTGATCGTCACCGATGAGTTCCTGGTGCGGAGCGGCGTCATCCAGCCCTTCGTCGATGCGCTGGCGGCGGCCGGAATCGCGGCGGCGGTCTTTGACGCCGTGCAGCCGGACCCCACCGACGCGAACGTTGCCGCCGGTGTGGCGGCCTATCGACAGGCGAATGCCGAGGGACTGATCGCCATTGGCGGCGGCAGCCCGATTGACGCGGCCAAAGTGATCGCCGTCTCGCTCACCAATCCCGGGCCGCTCTCGCAGTTTCAGGGCTATCACCAAGTGGAAAAGGTTGGGCCGCCGGTGATCGTTTTGCCGACCACCGCCGGTACCGGTAGCGAGGCCACCAAGGCCGCCGTGATCACCGATACCGGGCGGCAGGTGAAGATGATGATGCTGGACGCGAAGCTGATGCCGCGCATCGCGATTGTCGACTACGAACTCAGCCTTTCGATGCCGCCGGCGCTCACGGCGCATGTGGGCGTCGATACTTTGACGCATGGCCTCGAAGCCTATGTGTCGCGCAAGGCCAACGCGCTCACCGACCCTTTGGCGCAATCCTGCATTGAGCTCACCGCGGGGCATCTGCGCAACGCGTGGAGCGAGCCGGGGAACCGCCCGGCGCGCGAGGGGATGGCGATGGCGGCGTTGCATGGCGGCATGGCATTCACCAATAGCGGCCTATGTTTGGTGCACGGAATGAGCCGGCCGTTGGGAGCGCTGTTTCACATTCCGCACGGGCTTTCGAACGCGGTGCTGCTGCCGACGGTGACGCGGTATTCGCTCTTCGGGGCGCCAGCGCGTTATGCGGAGGTCGCACGGATGATGAAGCTCGCCGGGGCGGGTGAGTCCGATGAAGCGGCGGGCGAGGCCTTGGTGGCGGGCCTGGAGCAATTGAACCAGGACCTCGCCGTGCCGACCTTGGCCGACTGTCTGAAGCAGGATTACGGCACATTCCGTCCGCATCTCGAGAAGATGGCTGGTGATGCGCTGGCCTCGGGCAGCCCGGGGAATAATCCACGGGTGCCCACGGCGGAGGAGATTGTGGAGCTTTACGAGCAGGCCTGGCGAAGTTAAGATTCCGTCAATCTTGCCGATAAGCCTCGGGTGAAGGGTATTGTCAAGGACGTGGCCCGATGGCTTTAGAGCGCTGGTTTCGACGGCAGCCGATCGCTCGTAAACTGGCGCTATTGATTAGCGGCACCAGTATCTGCGCGCTCTTGCTGCTGTCGTTTGGGGTATTGGTGATCGACTTCGTCACTTATCGCGAAGCGAAGCAGGCGGAGTTGGTGATCCTGGGCGACGTGATTGGCGCCAATAGCCAAACCGCTCTGTTGTTTCTCGATGCCGGCCGGGCGCAGGAATGCTTACGGGCTTTGGAAGCGACGCCAAGTGTGCGGCGCGCCTCGATCTTCGACTTGAAACATCGTGAGTTTGCCGCTTATCGCGCGGCGGACCAGGCGAATTCTCTCTGGCTATCTTCCTGGAGGCAACTGCGGGTGGAGCGGCCGATTGTGGCCGAGGGCCAGGCGATCGGCATGGTGCGGCTGGATGCGGTTTTGGCGGGGCTTGACGGCCGATTGATCACCTTGGGGCTATTGCTGGGGTGCTTGATTCTGGCGGTGCAACTGCTGGTGCTGGCCATTACGGCACGCTCCCAGCGATTCGTTTCGGCACCCTTGCTCCATTTGGCGGAAGCGGCGCACCGGCTGAGCCAGCGCGACTATACGGTGCGGGCCACCAAACACACCGATGACGAGATCGGCATGCTCACCGACGCCTTCAATGAGATGGTGACCCAGGTGTCGGCGCAAACCCAGAGCCTGCTCGAAATGAACCACGACTTGGAGGTGGCGAAACGGAATGCGGACGATGGCGCGCGGGTGAAGGCGGAGTTTCTGGCCAATATGAGCCATGAGATCCGCACGCCGATGAACGGCATCATTGGCATGACGGGGCTGACGCTCGAAACCGATCTGAACCCGGAGCAACGGGACTATCTGAATACGGTGCGCAACTCGGCCGAGTCGCTGCTGTCGCTACTGGACGGGATTCTCGACTTGTCGAAGATCGACGCCGGTAAGCTGACCATGGAGGCGACCGAGTTCGACCTGCCGGGTTTAGTGGAGGAAGTGCATCGTTTGATGGCGGTGGCGGCGCATCAGAAGGGGCTTGAACTGGTTTGGCGTTGCGGGCCGGCGGTGCCTCAGCGGGTCATTGGCGATCCGACGCGCTTGCGGCAGATCCTCACCAACTTGTTGGGCAACGCGATTAAGTTCACCCAGGAGGGCGAAATCGACGTGCGGCTGGCGCTGCTTGAGCGGCAGGGCGACGACTTGTCAGTGGAACTCTCCGTGCGGGACACCGGCATCGGGGTGAGCGCGGAGCAGCAGGGAAAGATCTTCCAGGCCTTTGTGCAGGCCGACGGTTCTACCACGCGCAACTACGGAGGAACGGGGCTGGGCCTCTCCATCTGCAAAAGCCTCTGCGAGTTGATGGGGGGCGACATCCGCCTGGAGAGTGAGCCGGGCCGCGGCAGTACGTTTCGGGTGAGGCTGCGGCTGCGCGACGCCGGCGCGCCGGCGGCCGAATCAGCGCCGGAAGTGCGCGGACTGCGCGTGCTGGTAGTGGACGACCATGCCGTAAACCGGGCGATTCTGCAAGCGCACCTGGCGGAATCCGGACTGCTGGCGACGGCGGTGGAAAGCGGATCGGCGGCCCTCGAACTATTGAGCGGACTGGCCGCGAACGAGGCCTTCCAGGTGATCGTCACCGACGTGGAGATGCCGGGGATGGATGGCTTTGAGTTTGTCGCGCAATTGAAAGAGCGCGGCTTGGCCGCCTCCTCCGTGGTGCTGATGGTGACGTCGATCGAAGTGGCGGGCAGCGCCCAGCGCAGCCGCGAGTTGGGCGTGGCGGGCTATCTGGTAAAGCCGGTTTCACGGCGCGCGCTGATTCGCGCGGTGCAGTCGGCCTTGGGCTTCGCGGCGCGGGCCTTGGTGGCCCAAGCCCAACCGCCGGCGCAGTTGGTGGCGGGACGGCCGCTGAAGCTGCTGCTGGCCGAAGACAATCGGGTAAATCAGAAGGTCACCTCGAAGCTGCTCGAGCGCCATCACCATCACGTGACGGTGGCGAACAATGGACGCGAAGCGGTCTACTTCGCCAAACGCGACACTTTCGACCTGATCCTGATGGACCTGCAAATGCCGGTGCTCGATGGCTTAGAGGCGGCGCGGGAGATTCGGGCGTGGCAGGCCAAACGCGGCCTCGCGCCCGTGCCGATTGTGGCTCTGACGGCCCATGCGCTTTCGGGCGATCGCGAGCGGTGCCTGGAGGCGGGCATGGACGACCATCTGACGAAGCCGATCCGCAGCCAGGAACTACAGGATTGCCTGAAGCGGCTCACCGGGCCCGAAGGGGTTCCAGCATATTCCGATCGAGAAATGAGCCTGAAGGGTCAGTAAGACAGGCGGCGAGAATAGTGTTTGCCAATCGAAATCTTTCTCGGTTGGGTCGGCTGGACCTTCACTCTTTGTCGGCGATAGCCCGTCGAACGCCGCAAATTGTAGAGGTATTTGGCGATTCGCGTTACCGCCGGCTGGCGAACATCTCGGTGTCGCACCTCTTCCGGCGGTCGCACCGCGGGTCCGGAAAGATCATCCTGAGCGGCATCGGTTTCTGCCAGCAGCGCCACATCCGCTGCCGTGTAGAGGCGGGGAAACCTCGGTCGCGCGGGAGACGACTGGCGCACCACATGGCGGGTTCGCTTCCCTCTCGTGATCAAGCGGTTGATCTGCGCCCGGCTCAATCCCGTTATCTTCCTGAGAAATCCGCTGAGTTTCTCCACTTTGCTCAACATCCCGTATTGTCGGGCCGACAACACGCGCTCGATCAAACCGTAGGCATCGTCACTTGCGATGCGATATTCCAACTGTCCGCTTCCGGTCAGAAAATCCTCCTATTGGAATCACAATCTCGCTTCAGGCTCATCCTGCATTGGACAATTCTGGGGATTGCCTCCGGCACGCGCCAGTGATACGCTGCCAGCCACATGAAATCTCTCCCCCTTCTCGCGGCGCTACTCTTGCCCGCCAGCCTATTCGCCCAAGCCGGCAGCGGCACGATTTCCGGGGCCGTGTCGGACAGCTCAGGCGCCGTGATGCCAGGCGCTACCGTGGTCGCTTCGAATGACGCGACGGGCTTCAAGCGCCAGTCCGTAGTGAGCAGCAGCGGGGACTTTTCGCTGGTCGGCCTGCAACCGGGCGAATACACGGTGAACGTCGAGATGCAGGGCTTCAAGCGCTACAGCGCCAAGGACCTGAAGCTGGAGGTGGACCAGAACATCCGCCTCGACGTCAAGCTCGAGGTCGGCAATGTGGCCGAGGTGGTAGAGGTAACCGGCCAAGCGGCGTTGCTCAACACCGAGCAATCGTCCACCGGCGCCGTCGTGGACCGGCAGAAGATCATCGACTTCCCCCTAAATGGGCGCAATTTCGTGCAATTGAGCCTGCTGCTTCCGGGCGTCAATACCGGCGACGATGGCGGCAATACCGGCGGCGGCATTTCGATCAGCGGTATGCGGCCGGAGCAAAACAGTTTCCTGCTGGACGGCACCGTGAACTCCGACCAATATCAGAACGCGCTGGTGATCCGGCCTTCGGTGGACGCGATTGAAGAGTTCAAGATCCAGACGTCGAGCTACGGCGCGGAGTTTGGCAAGGGCGCCGGCGGGCAGATTAACGTGGTGACGCGCGGTGGCACCAATCAGTATCACGGGGCGTTGTTTGAGTTTAATCGCAACCACGCGTTGCAGGCGCGCAATCTGTTCGATCGCAATCCGGCGTTTCGCACCAGCGACGGCCGCTTCAAGGCGCCACCGTTCAACCAGAATCAGTTTGGCTTCACCCTGGGCGGCCCAGTAACCGTGCCCGGCTATCGCGGCAAGGACCGCACCTTCTTCTTCGTCAACTACGAAGGCTCACGCCTGCGGCGCGGCAACACCACCCTTACCAGCGTGCCCACGGCGACGATGAAGTCCGGTGACTTTGCCTCCCAACTGGGGGCGAGCCAAGGCAACGACGTGATGGGCCGCACGGTGCTGCGCAACGCGGTCTACGACGCGCTCACGTCGCGCCCCTCCGGCAATGTCTTCGTGCGCGATGTCTTCCCGGGCAACATCGTTCCGGTGAGCCGCTTCGATCCGGTGGCGCGGCGCGTGCTGGCCTTCCCCGGCATGTTGCCGGATGCCAATATCCCCGGCGGCCGCGGCGCCAATGGCAACCCCACGCAGAACTTCTTCGATGGGCGCACGCGCACCGCCAACTACGACCTGTTTAGCATCCGCGGCGATCATCAGTTTTCCGCCAAAGACACCCTTATGGCGCGCTACAGCATCACTGATTCGAACTCCTTCGCGCCGAATACGCTGCCCGGCTATGGGCAGTTCGACAACCAGCGGCAGATGGCGGGGACGATTGCTTACACCCGCGTATTTGGGCCTTCCACGGTGAACGAATTCAAGTTCGGCTATCTGCGCTGGGCGCAATTCCAGGCGGCGGAGAACACGATCGCGGGCACGGATTTGGTGAAGCAACTCGGCATCCGGGGCCTTGATTTTGCCAGCACGCCCGGTCTGGTGGGCGCGCCCAATATCACCATCGGCGGCTTTGCCACCATCGGCGATGGCGACGGTCCCTATCGCCCGCGCAACAACACCTTTCAGTTCATCGACCAGTTATCGTTCAACAAAGGCCGCCACTTCATCAAGGTGGGCGGCGAGATCCGGCGCGTGCGCAACGCCATCACGCGAGCCAACACCCTGCGTGGCTCCTTCGACTTCGGCAATCCGAACTGGACCGGCCAACAAGGCTTCGCCAACAGCGGCAATACCTTCGCCAGTTTCCTGCTGGGCTTACCCCGCCAAAAGGGCCGGCGCGTCAGCGGCTTCTTCCAGGATCTGCGCTCCACCGAGTACGCGGCCTTCATTCAGGACGACTGGAAGGTGAATTCCAAGCTCACCGTCAACATCGGCTTGCGCTACATGCTCTACCTGCCACCTTATGAAATTGCCGACCGCGTTTCGACGCTCACTTACCCAGGCGAGCGCCCGGCGAACTTCAGCGAGGGTGCGATAGCCTTTCTCCGCCCCGGCGCCGAGAAACAGGCGCCCAATTGGGGCCGCGCCGGCATTGAACTGCCCCGTTCGCTGTTTCCGCCTGACAAGAAGAACCTCGGCCCGCGCATCGGCTTCGCCTATCGGCCCATCGTCAAAACCGTCATCCGCGGCGGCTACGGCATTTTCTACGACACCGTGCCGCTCTTCATCACGCAGGACACGCTCGAGAACCTGCCCAACATGAAGGAGGATCAGCAAAGCCTGAGCCTGTTTCAGGATGGCTTGCCGACGCCCGAAACCTTCATCGGCTTCCGCATTGCCGACCCCGGCCCCGGCCAGTTCTCGCCTGGCCCTAACGACGTTTCGCCTAACTTCAAGAACGCCTACGTGCAGCATTGGAACTTCGGCATCCAGCGCGAATTGCCCGGGGCCGTGCTGTTTGAGCTGTCCTATGTCGGTAGCAAGGGCACGCGGCTGAACCGGCGGGAGAATACGAATTCGGCCGAGCCGAATGGTCCGTTCGCGGTGGTGCCGCTGAGCGCGGTGCCGGCGCAGCCGCTGAATCCGATAACCGGGCAGCCCTTCGATTCCAACCCCGTGGCCAACGCCGGCCTGCGCGCCCGCTTCCGCCGCCTGGTGCCCTATGCGATCAACGTTTGGGAGAATAACGCGCTCTACCTGCTGGACAACATTTTTCAGACGACGTCCAACGCCTTTTCGAATTACAACTCCGCCCAGCTACGCGTCGAGAAGCGCTACGCCAAAGGCTTCACTTTTCTGCTCGCTTACACTTTCTCGAAGGCCCTCTCCGACGCCACCGGCTTCAACGGCGGCGGCCCTTTCGATACAGGCAACCGCATTCAGGACATCTTCAACAAGAAGGCCGACAAAGGGCTCGCCAGCGTCGACCATCGGCACCGCTTGAGTATTTCGAGCATCTACGACCTGCCCTTCGGCCGTGGCAAGCACTTCCTGGGCGGCGCTTCCCCGGTCGTCAATAAGCTGGTGGGCGGGTGGAGCTTAAACGGCATCTACACCTATCAGACCGGCCTGCCGATGACCGTGAAGTTTAACGGCGATGTCTTCGGCTCCGGCACCGACAATGCCCGGCCAGATCTGGTTTGCAACCCCAACCTCGATGCGGGCGCCCGTACCGTCGATCGCTACTTCGACACCAGTTGCTACAAGATCCAGAGCCCCATCCGCTACGGCTCCGCCGGCCGGTCCACTGTGACGGGGCCCCTGATCCACAACATCGATATCGGCATCCTCAAGAACACCGCCATCAGCGAGCGCGTGAATACGCAGTTCCGGGCCGAGTTCTTCAACTTCCCGAACCACCCGCAGTGGAATCCGCCGAATCGCTTTGTGGACCAGGCGGCGTTCGGGCAAGTGAATAGCGCGCGGGATCCGCCGATCATTCAGTTTGCGCTGAAGGTTTTGTTCTAGGCCACGACCTGCCCATCACGGCTGGGTCATTCTAACTTTGAACCCTCCGCGTGAGCGGAGGGTTCCCTTAGCCAAACATGTCCGTGGCGCGCGCGTGCTAAGACCGGGGTGAGCATGTAACCGAAAGCTAAATCGAACGGTCAGGCAACTAGTCCACCGCCACCACGACCGTGGCAATCGTCCGGGGGCCCGTCCTTAGCTGATTCACCACGTTGCCCTTGGCGTCGAGCTCGACCAACCGGCGGCCCGTGTAGTCGGAGACCAGCCAGTTGCCATTGGGCAAAATGGCATGGCCGGAAGCCCAACCGAATTGCGTATCGGGTTGCTTGCCCCCGACGCTGCGGAGGACCTTACCGGCGGGGTCGACTTCGAGGACTTCGCCAGGGTCGGAGAGCGAGAGCATTGTGTTGCCGTTGGCGAGCCGACGGCCTTGGTAGAGGCGGCGCTTGTCGCCTTCCGGGGCCTGCCATTGCCACACGATCTTCTTATCCTTGTCGACCTCAATCAGCTTCGCCACGGCTTCGACGGCAATGAGGGTGGTGCCGGCATCGGTGCGGTTGGCGTTGCGCATGCGCATGCTCGAGAGGTCAGCACTTTGGTACTCCCAGACGATCTTGCCGCCCTTTTCTACTTCGAGCACGCGGCCCTGCTTGGCGTCGCCGATGAGCGTGTTGCCGCTCGGCAGGCGTTGAGCGGCGAGGGGATGTTCGAGGCCGGCGGAGAAGGTCCAGACTTCTTTGCCATCGGCGTCGACTTCGACCACTTTGCCCTTCGAGCCAACCGTGTAAAGAATATGACCGCCGGGCAGGCTTTGCGCGTCGTGCCCGCGGCCATTGGGGCGAGCGAAGAGCTCACGGCCGGAGGGCCAGAGCATGCCGACCACCTCGCCTTGCAGGCCATGGTCCGACACCAGGATCTTGGTTTGCTTGGTGTCGGGCTTCAGGTATTTGTCGAAGTAAGCGAAGAGGCGGGCTTCGGCGCGTTCGGCGTCAACGCCTTTGAAGCCATGGCCGGCGCCGTTCAAGGTTTCAAGCTCGGCATCGACGCCGGCCGAGAGGAGCTTCGCGGTGAGCCAGGCCGATTGCTCATAGGCGACATAGTTGTCCTTGGTGCCGTGCACGGACAGGATGGGCGGCGCAAGCGGCGTGACGTAGTAGAGCGGGCTCGAAGTGATGTGGGCTTGCCGATTGTGGAGGAGGTCGCCGCCGAGGAACATGGGCAGGACTTCGTGGGCGTCGACGCTTTTGCCGTAAGACTGGGTGAAGTCAGAGGGGCCATAGAAGTTGACGACGGCTTGGACGGCACTCGATTGGTCGAGGTTCGGGCCGGAGCCTTCGAAGACCTTCAAGGGCCCGGTAAGGCCCACCATCAGCGCGAGGTGACCGCCAGCGGAGCCGCCGGTGACGCCGATGCGGTTGGCGTCCACGTTGTACTTCTTGGCATTAGCCCGCAGAAAGCGGACGGCGGCCTTGGCGTCTTCCACCGGAGCGGGGAATTGATGGCGCGGCGCAAGCCGGTAGCTCATGGTGGCGCAGGTGTAGCCGCGCTGGGCCAGTTTGATGCAGAGGGCATGGTAGCCGTTGCGCTTGCCGGCGCGGAAGCCGCCGCCATGGATGGCCAGCACCGCGGGATTGGGCTCGACACTATTGGCGGGGCGGAAGATGTCCATCTGGACGACCTGCCCCACCTTGCTGTATTCGACGTCCATATCGGCCTGTATGCCCGAAGGGACGGCGATGGGCGCTTGGGCCCAGGCCAGAGTGGCAAAGAGGAAAGAGAGTGTCCGCATCGCCCGTGAGCGTACCATAGGCCTGTACCTCGCGGACAAAGCCATGTAACATATGGGTGAAGATGAGATCCGCACTCGCATTTTTTTCGAGCATCCTGCTGGCGGCTGAGGCTCCCGTCACTTACCCCCACGCGCCAATGCCGACCTATACGGCCGCGGAGAAGCGCCATTGGGCCTTCCAGCCAATCACCGTTGTCCCTACGCCCACCTTTTTGAGCCCGGCCGACCAGGTCTGGGCCCGGAATCCGATTGATGCCTTTATCCTTGAACGGCTGGCCAAGGACGGTTTGCGTCCCGCGCCAAAAGCGGACCGGATCACGTTGTTGCGCCGCGCGACACTCGATCTGACGGGCCTGCCGCCTACGCCCGCCGAAGTGGATGCCTTTGTCGCCGATAAGTCACCGCAGGCTTGGGCCCAGGTGGTGGATCGCCTACTGGCCTCGCCCGCCTATGGCGAGCGCGGGGCACAGCATTGGCTCGACGTGGTGCGCTTTGGCGAGTCAGAGGGCTTTGAGTACGACAATCACCGCCACGACGCGTGGCGCTATCGCGACTATGTGGTGCATGCGATCAACACGGACAAGCCCTATCCGGAGTTCGTGAAGGAGCAGTTGGCGGGCGACGAGATGAACCCGAACCACGAGCAACTGCGCATCGCCGCCGGATTTCAGCGTTTGGGCGCGATTCGCCGGAATGCGGGCAATCAGGAGGTCGCCTCTTCCCGCAACGAAGTGTTGACCGAGATGACTAACATTGTGGGCTCCGCGTTTCTGGGCATGACGCTCGGCTGTGCCCGTTGCCACGACCATAAGTTCGACCCGATCAAGCAGTCAGACTACTACCGGGTACAAGGCTACTTCGCCTCCACCGTCGATCAGGATGTGCCGCTGACGTCAAGCGCCGATCAGGCAGAGTGGAAGACGAAGTTCGACGAGGTGGAAGCGAAACTCAAGACGATGCAATCCCGGATGAAGCTGATGAAGGGCGAGGCCTTAGTGAAACTCGAGGCGGACTACAAGGCCAAGGAAGCCGAATTACCGGAGCCTTTGCCGGCCCTGTTCAGTGTGAAGAACGACCTCACCAAGACCTCACCGATGCACCTTTTGGCTCGCGGCGAATACAGCATGAAGGGCGCGACGGTGGGCATGCGGCCGCCAGGAATCCTAGCCGGGCCGGACCTGCCGGAGTTGCCGCTGACGACCGACAAGCCGCGCACCAAGCTGGCCGAATGGATGTTCAACCCCGCCAATCCGCTACCCGCGCGCGTGATGGCGAACCGCATTTGGAGCGATCACTTTGGGCGCGGCATAGTGGCGACGCCGAATGACTTTGGCCGGATGGGCTCCCGGCCGACCCATAAGGAATTGCTCGATTACCTGGCCGACCAGTACCGCTCCAATGGCTGGCAGATGAAGCCCCTCCATCGGATGATTCTGCTATCGAATACCTATCAGCAGGCGGTGGCGAATCCAGTGGCCGGGAAGTTGGGTGCGCAGAAAGATCCGGACAAGACCCTGCTATGGGCATTCCCCCGCAAGCGCCTGGACGCTGAACAACTGCGCGACAGCATGCTGGCGGTATCGGGCGACCTGAACGCCAAGCTGGGCGGGCCTTCGGTGTTGCTGCCGGTGCAGCCGGAACTGGTGAATCTGCTCTACAAGCCGCACCAATGGGTGGCGACCAAGGACACGGCCGAATATAATCGGCGCAGCATTTACCTGATCCAGAAGCGCAATCTGCGGCTGCCGTTTATGGAAGTGTTTGACCTGCCGGATCGCACGGCGAGTTGTGCGCGGCGGGAGGCCTCGACGCATGCCCCGCAGGCACTTGAGATGCTGAACGGCGAGATGTCGAATCGGCTGGCGAAGTCGTTCGCTGCGCGGTTGATTCGCGAGGCAGGTCCGGGGGCGGCGAAGCAAGTGGACTTGGCCTACCGGCTGGCGACCAGCCGCTTGCCATCGGTGGCCGAGAAGCAGACGGCGCTGGCGTTTCTAAAGACTCAGCCGCTCGAAGAGTTCGCGTTGGCGATTTTGAATTTGAATGTGTTTGTTTATGTCAACTAACGAAGAACATATCCGCCCCACCCGGAATCGCCGCGAGTTTTTGACCGATGCCTTCTGCGGCTTCGGCTCCTTGGCCTTCGCGCAGTTAGCGCAGGCGGAGAATCCGCTGGCCCCGAAGCCGGCGCACTATCCGGCCAAGGCCAAGAACGTCATCTTCCTCTTCATGGCCGGCGGACCTTCGCACCTCGAAACCTTCGACCCAAAGCCCCTCTTAAACAAACTGAGCGGCCAGAAGCGGCCGGCCGAATTCGGCGAGGCCAAGTATCAGTTCGTGCAGAACGACGCCAAACTGCTGGGCACGCAGCGCAAGTTCAAACAGCACGGCCAAAGCGGCCTGTGGGTCTCCGACTTGTTCCCGCATCAGGCCCAAGTGGTCGATGACTTGTGTGTCCTCAAGAGCGTCACCGGCGACATGGTGGTGCACTCGGCGGCCCAGTATCAGATGATGACCGGCCGCATTCTGCCGGGCTTCCCGAGCATGGGTTCGTGGGTGGTGTATGGCCTGGGCTCCGAGGCGAGTTCCCTGCCCTCCTACTGCGTGCTGCCGGACCCCGATGGCGCGCTCGAAGCGGGACAACCCATGTACATGAACGGCTTCCTGCCGGCGGTCTATCAGCCGTCGATGCTGCGGCCGGGTCCGAAGCCGGTGCTCAACCTGGACCTGCCACAGAACGTGAAGTTCGAGAACAGGCGCAAGACCATCGACTTGATCAAGCGCTTGAACGAAGTGAACCCGGATGGCGAGGACCCCGAGTTCTCCGCCCGTATGTCGGCCTACGACACAGCCTTCAAGATGCAGACCGAAGCGCCCGAGGTCTTCGACGTCTCAAAGGAATCGCCCGAGACGCTGGCGCTTTATGGCGTCGGCAAAGAGCCGACCGACGACTACGGGCGCCGCTGTCTGCTGGCGCGCCGGATGGTGGAGAAGGGCGTGCGGTTTGTGTGCGTGGTTTCCGGCGGTGGCCCCGGCGACCTGCAGTGGGACGCGCATGGCGACATTGAGGAAAACCACCTGCGCATGGCCGCCCAGGCCGATCAGCCGATTGCGGCCTTGATCAAGGACCTGAAGCAGCGCGGCATGCTCGACGACACGCTGGTGCTGTGGGGCGGCGAGTTCGGACGTTCACCCGAAGCGCAGACCGGCAAGGGCCGCGATCATCACAACCTCGGCTTCACGATGTGGATGGCCGGAGGCGGCATCAAGGGCGGGCAAGCGATTGGCGCTACCGACGAGATTGGCTTAAAGGCCGTCGAGGAGGTGCACCACTTCCGCGATATCCATACGACGATCCTGCACCAGTTGGGGCTCAACCAGGACGCCCTCAGCTTCCTGCACCAGGGCCGCAAGGAGCGCTTGACCGAGATCCACGGCGAAGTGATCCGGAAGGCTATAGCTTAGAAGGGCTGCTTCTTCTTGGGCGCATCTTTAACTGCCGCGCCGAACACCAACCTCACGTCGACCACACGAGTCTGTTCGTTCGGCGTAGGAATCGCCTTCGTGGTGCCGAGGTTCTCGAAGAGCCCTTCATCCCGGATGCGACTCAGGAACAGCTCAGGATATTCGCCATTGTAAGGCTTGCCGTTTTCGAGCGCCCACATCTTGCGCAGTTGCGGCTCGTTCAAGATGTCCAGGCCTTCGATCTTCAGCTTGCCGAAGGTATAAACCGGGCCCGGAGTGACGGTGACGGTAAGGTCAGCCAGCGGCTTGTCCTTTTCGCGACGCAACAGGCGCTCGAATTTCGCCTCGGCCTTTAGGTGGCCTTCGCGGACGAGGAAAGCGCGGGCGCGCTTAACGGCGGTGGCAACCTCGGTCATGTTGGCGAGGTCGCCGGGTTGCAGCACCAGGGTTTGGTACAAGGTCTTGGCGTCGCCACTGTAGCCACGGAGTCGAATCGCTCCGAGGTCGAAGCTGGGCCCTTCGATCACGTCAATCGAGACATTTCGCCCGGTGTTGTCCGCCGAGGGCGTCGCGGTCACCTTCGGAAAAGCGACCTCCAGGCGGCCGCGCTGCTCATAAATCGGCCGAATCGTCGTCTCGAGATACTGGCGCACTAGTTCTTCCTTATACACCGCGCCCATGGCGATCTGGTTCATGGCGATCTGCAGGGCGGCGGTGGGGACGGCTTCGTTGCCGTGGAAGCTCACCTGGGAGATGGTGGGCAAAGGCCGATCGGGCCGGAAGATGACGACGAGGCTATCGCCGACATCGGGAACGAGTTTGCTGACCACGCCTTCCTTCAGTCCTTTGGGCTGTAGAAACGCCTCCAGCGCGCGGGCATAGCGGATGAGGAACTCCTTGGTGGCGGGGATGCGCTCGGCGAAGAGGGGGTCGGTTTGCTTAAGGTGAGCGATCATTTCGGCGGGGGACGCGGGAAGGTCCTCGAAGCGGTAAGGGAAGACTTGCGGGATCTCGATCACCTCGAAGGTGGCGTCGAGTCCGCCGCCGGCAGCGGGGGCGTACTTGTAACCGACACGCTCAAAGACGCCGGAGTTGGCCAGCTTGAGACGCGCGGCCTCGAAGGCGGCCGAGTCGGCGATTTGGCCGACCTTGATGCCGCTGAGCTCGATGATGCCGGCCGCGGTAAAGGTCTTGTTGCCTTGCACCTTCAGCGAGCGGACCTGGGTGGCGGCGGGGCCGGGGTCAGCCACGGCCTTGGATTTGGGCGTGGGCTTTTGGGCCAGAAGGGTGAGAGTGAGAACAAGCCAGGTCACGATTTCATTATGACGGGCGAGGCAGGCATCGGGTTGCCGCCGGTGTGGTGGGATGGGATTCAAGTGCTGCCGAGCTGGATTTGTCAGTTCCACTCGGCACGCGACTGAAACGAGGGCCCATTCTCCGTCATGGCGGCGACGCTCGCGGCGTAAGTACAACGCCCTAACTGGTCCAGCTTCATGCCGTTCTCCCGGCACCAAGCCTCAAACGGCTGCGGATCCAGATAGACTTTCACCGGCCGAAGCCCATCCCGCTTCAGCCCTTCAATGCCGGCTTCAGCGTTGGCCAGCCATTCGTCGTAAGTGTCCTCCAGCACGCTCCCCGGTTCGAACATGGTGTTCAGCAACCTGTATTGTTCGGGGCTGCGATACCAAGGGATCCCGATCCCTGCGGTGTAGCCTTGGGTTTTCAGGAACGTTTGTAACAGCTGTAGACGCGGGTCGACAGGCTTTTTCTTCCGGTTAGTCATGGTCTTCCTCCACCTTTAGGATCCCAGACGCCGCCAAAAACTCCACCCCCCACCGCGCGCGTCCCATCCGCGGAAGCCATTGAAAAATAGGTGCTTACACCTTCAGAAAAATTCCCCGTTCCGTTGTGACCGCTTTTCTTACCCGTCCGAACACTAGGTCCGACTCGCTCAGAAATATATGATAAGAAAAGGCTTATTTCACTCTTTCGTTTTCCGTGGCGCCAAAGTCTCCGCTAACTATCACCGAATCAATGACTTAGCCTTGTATTGCGCCCTCTCCGCGCCCGTTCCCACCAGATATCTCATTTAGTTTCATATAGATAAAGGTTTCTCTTTGGTTGCCCGTGTCATCCTGGAAGTATGCCCCTCTCTTCCCGCAACCGAGCATCCGCGACCTCCAAATCCGGAAACCCAATCGAATCAATCACTCCCGGGTTCGTTTCGTCTCCTCTCTTTCTGCCCCACGCCACCGGCTGCCCGGTTGGCATGGTATAAACGATCATCCATGTCCACGTCCAAGTACGACCACGCGAAACTCTTTCTCGTCAGCCTGCTCGCGCTGATGACCGCCGGCATTAACTTCGCCCTCCGCTCCAGCGTCGCCAGCGACCTCCAGTCCACCTTCTTCGACCCCCTCGACCGCCTCAGTTCCGCCGCCATGACCGGTGCCGTCCTCGGCGTGGCTTCGCTTGGTTTCGCCATCACCATCGCCATCGGCAGCCCCCTCCTCGACTACCTCGGCATGGGCCGACTCCTCGCCGTCTCCTCCCTTTGCTTCATCTTCGGCACCCTCGGCGTAATGTTCGCCGGCGAAATCGCCTCCGGCCCCGCCGTCTACTGGGCCGTCTGGGGCGGCATGGTCGTCATCGGCATCGGCTGGGGACTCGTCGAAACCGTCATCAACCCCCTCACCACCGCCATCTACCCCAAGGACAAAACCGCCCGCCTCAACACCCTCCACGCCTGGTGGCCCGGCGGCATCATCATCGGCGGTCTCCTCGGCCTCGCCCTCGCTCAAATGGGCGCCTCCTGGAAATTGAAGCTCGCCTGCACCCTCATCCCCGCTGCCATCTTCGGCGTCATGAGCCTCACCCTCAACTTCCCCCCCACCGAACGCGCCGCCGCCGGCATCCCCGCCAGCCAGATGTTCAAAGAGTTGCTTAAGCCCTTTTTCCTTGTCTGGTTCCTCTCCATGTTCCTCACCGCCGCCTCTGAACTCGCCCCTGGCCAATGGGTCGATCTCGCCCTCTCCCGCACCGTCGGCATGCAAGGCATCATCTTACTCATTTATGTCAGCGCACTCATGTTTGCCATGCGCCACTTCGCCGGCCCCTTGGCGCACAAATTGTCGCCCGTCGGCTTACTCTGGATCTCGGCGCTCTTGGCTTCGTTAGGTTTAGTCGCCCTCAGCTTTGCCAACTCCCCCTTCACCGGTTTCCTGGCGGCTACGCTATGGGGCACCGGCGTCTGTTACATGTGGCCCACCATGCTCGCCGCCGCCGCCGAACGTTTCCCCCGCGGTGGTGCCTTACTGATGGGTCTAATGGGCACCGCCGGCAACTTATCCATCTTCCTGGTACTACCTAAATTAGGCCAGATCTTCGACACCGCTAAAATCGAAAAAGCCGGTGGCAATGATGCCTTCAATAAACTAGCTGGCCCCGAATTAGACAAAGTCCTCAGCGCCGCGGCTTCGACGTCGTTTCAAGCCGTCGCCATCTTGCCCGCGATCTTACTCGTGGTCTTTGGCGCCATCTGGCTCTATGACCGTTCGCGCGGTGGTTACAAGCCCGAAACCCTCTAAGGATCACTTACATGCCTCTCACTCTTCTTCTCTGGCTCGCCCAGAGTTACTTCAGCGTCCCTGGACCGGACGCGCCGGAATTAGCTCCGATGGGCACTTACTCGGTCGGCGTTCGTACCCTAGACTTAGTCAACCCGGGCCAAGTGGATATTCTGAAATACAACAACGATACGAAGTCGGCACCCGTGGCCGACCGGCCGCTCAAAATCGAAATTTGGTACCCGGCCACCCTGGCCGCCGGCGAAAAGGCCGAAACCATTTACGAAAGCCCCATGGCCGGCCGCGCCGCCCCCCGGCCCGGTGTCCCCAACACCTTCCAGATCCTCGGCAAAGCCAAGCGCGACGCCACGCCACGCGCCGGCGATAAGTTCCCCTTGGTGATCGTCTCGCACGGCTACCCCGGCTCCCGCACATTCTTGTCCTATCTCACCGAGAACCTCGCATCCAAAGGCTACGTCGTCGCCGCCATCGACCATACCGACTCCGTCTTCGGCGAGATCCGCGCCTTCTCGAGCACCTTGCTCAACCGCTCCGCCGACCAGCTCTTCGTCCTTGAGCGCCTCAGTAAGCAGACCCAGGGCCTCCCCATCGACGGCGAAAAGGCCGCCATCATCGGTTACTCCATGGGCGGCTATGGTGCTCTCACCAGCGCCGGCGCCGGCTACAGTGCTAAGTCCCCGGTGGCCAGCATGGTCCCCGGAAACTACCTCGAACCGTTCACCGCCGGCCACGAAAAGTTCGCCAGCCGCCGCCCCGCCAATTTGAAAGCCATCATCGCCATCGCCCCCTGGGGCGCCCAGATGAATAGCTGGGAAGACAAAGGCCTCGAAGGTCTCACGCTCCCCTCCCTCTTCATCGTCGGCGACCAGGACGACGTCTCCGGCTATGAGAAGGGCGTCAAGCGTGCTTTCGAAGGCGCCAAAAACTCTGAGCGCTGCATGCTGGTTTACGAAAACGCCCGCCACAACGTCGGCGGCAATCCCGCCCCCACCGGCATCCCCCTCGACTTCACCGCCCGCGAAAGCTTCGAAGAACCCGTCTGGCGTAAGGACCGCATCCTCGCCATCAACCAGCACTTCGCCAGCGCCTTCCTGGACCTCTATTTGAAAGGCGACGAAACCCGCCGCCCCTATCTCCACCCCGGCCAAAAGCGCGCCGCCGACGCCACTTGGCCCCTGCAACCCGGCCAGGCCGCGGGTAGCAAATACAGCAACGGCGACAACGGCTACTGGAAAGGCTTTCAGCGCCGCTGGGCCCTGGGATTGCAAATGCACTGCTATAGCGCCGGTCAGGCCGCAAGCAAGTAGGATAGGCCTAAGCCGATAGCTGCACGATGGTTCTGGAGCCCAGGCCCTCGGGAAGTTGGTAGCGTTCCACAACCTGCATCTGAATGCGTCGGTTGCGTGCCTCTTCCCCGGCTTGGGCGATCTCGTTTTCGACGTCCGGGCCTTTGTAAAGCAGCACGCGTGTCCCGCCTTTCAGGGTGTGGGCCAGTAGCGGAATCGCCTTCTCAAGCGGCGCCACGGCCCGCAGAGTGATCAGATCAACCCGCTGTTGGCTCAACCACTCCTCGGCTCGCAAAGGCACCACGGCCGCGTTGGCCAGCGCCAGGGTAGCCACCGCCGACTCGACGAAGCGGGCCTTCTTGCCGACCGATTCGAGCAGAAAGAATTGCGTCTCCGGCAGCACCACGGAAAGGGGGATCCCGGGAAATCCGGCACCCGTCCCGCAGTCAGCCACTCGCTTGGCGTTCTTGAAGAGCCGCCACGGCATCACCGCGTCCACCACGTGCTTGATGGCCGCCTCGCGCTCGCCCAGGATGCGGGTTAAGTTCATGATTTTATTGGCTTCGACGATCAGGTCGAGGTGGCGGGCGCACACAGTGATACAGCGGTCGCGGTGGGGCAGGTCAGCAGGCAGGAGTTCGGCGAGTTCTTCGGCGAAAGTCACAGGTTGAGGGGGGGATTGGTGGACCTGAACGGGTTCGAACCGTTGACCTCTTCCATGCCATGGAAGCGCGCTCCCAACTGCGCCACAGGCCCACATCGTGCGGACAATTCTGATTATAGTACAAAGATGACCCGAGAAGAAGCCTGGAGTTTGATGTGCGAGTTCGTTCAGTCCGAAAGCCTGCGCAAACACGCCTTAGCCGTCGAAACCTGCGTCGCCGCCTATGCGAAGGAGTTTGGCGAGGACGAGGAGAAATGGCGAGTCACGGCCCTGCTGCATGACTTCGATTGGGAGATCCACCCCAACCTGCCGGACCATCCGGTGAAGGGCCAAGCGATCCTTGAGGCGCGCGGCGTCAGCGAAGAGATCCGGCGCGCCATCCTCTCACACGCCACCTTCACCGGCGTCGACCGCGTCTCCAAGCTCGAGCGCACGCTCTTCGCCTGTGACGAACTGGCTGGCTTTATCACCGCCTGCAGCTACGTCAAGCCCACTCGCAGCGTCCACGATGTCGATGTGGCGGGCGTCAAGAAGAAGCTCAGGGACAAGGCCTTTGCCCGCGGCGTGAACCGCGAGGACATCGCCTTGGGCGTGGCCGAGATGGGCGTCGATGTGGAAGCGCACCTTGGGTTCTGCATCCGGGCCATGCAGGCCCGCTCCGCCGAGTTGGGGCTTTAGCCGTCTAGACCAGATTCAAGACCATATTTGGTACGTAACTATGAACGGGCTTTCATCGCCTTATGTTTAGCAGTAAACTCGTAACAGAGAGGCCCCCCAATCCGCACCGCCGTCCTCATTACCGCCTTCGCCAGCAGCCTGGTCGCCGCCGCCGCAGACTCTACAGCGGTCTCCACTTTGGTGAAGAAAAACTGCGTTGGTTGCCACAACGCCAAGGTCCAATCGGGCGACGTGAACCTGAGTGCGGCCCATAACTTCGATGGCGATCGCGAGTTGTGGGAACGGGTGACGGCCAAGCTCAAATCCGGCGAAATGCCTCCGCAAGGCGCGCCTCGGCCCCCCGCCCCGGAAATCGATGCCGTCACCCGGTGGCTGGACGGGGAATTCCATCGGCAGGATCGGGCCACCAAGCCCGACGCCGGTCGCCCCACGGCCCGGCGACTGAACCGCTCGGAATACAACAACTCCGTCCGGGACCTGCTCGGCGTCGACATCCGCCCCACAGAGAATTTTCCTCAAGACGAGTCGGCCTTTGGCTTCGACAATATCGGTGAAGCGCTCAACCTATCGCCGGTGTTACTCGAAAAATACGTCGATGCCGCCGAACGCGTCGTCCGCACGGCGATCTTTGGGCCGGAGAAACTCAAGCCGGCGAATATTCATTACTCGGCCCCGGTCCGGCTCAATGAGTTACTCACCAACGACACCAAGGGGCGGCCGCTAACTCCGGAGCAGGTGAAGGACTACGACCTGAGCGGACTGAGCACGCGCCACGCCGCCCACTTTCTGCATCGCTTTCCGGTCGACGCCGAGTATAACTTTCGCCTGGTGCTGAATGGCCACCGGCCCAATCAATCGGAGCCCGTCAATCCGGCCTTTTGGATTGACGGGGTGAAGATCAACGACTGGATGGTGGATGCGACCGACCTCGAAGGGCAGATCGTGGAGGTGCGCGCGCCGGTGAAGGCGGGCGAGCACTTACTCTCGATGTCCTATCTGCGTAATTACCATGGCTTGCCGGCTAGCTATAACGGCCCGGAGCCGTCAACTCGCAAGGCCGAGCCTTTGATCGGCACGCGCGGTAAGTTGACCGAAAAAGACATTGAGACGCTGCGGAAGTACGGCACGAAGATCAAGACCGATCGCATCGAGACCCGCATCGACAACCGTTGGGAATCGCTGGATATTGGCGGCCCTTTCAAACAAACGGGTGGGCCCGCTAAGGGGATTTTCGTTTGCGGTGCGAAGGATACGCCGTGCGCCCGGCAAATTGTCGCTTCTTTCGCCGCCCGTGCCTTCCGCCGCCCTGTAACTCCGGCTGAAGTAACGGAATTCGTCAGCTCCTATCGCCTCACCCGCAAGCAGGGCGACTCATTTGAAGAAGGTGTGGCGACGGCATTGCAGGCGGTTTTGGTTTCGCCCAATTTTCTCTTCCGCATCGAACGCGATCCGCTGGTAAAAGCCGCCGAGGCCGATCAACCGGTAAATCAGTATGAGCTCGCCGCGCGCCTCTCTTACTTTCTCTGGAGCAGCACGCCGGACACCGAGTTACTTCGCCTGGCCGCGGCGAACCAGTTACGCCAACCCGCCGTGCTCACCGCGCAGGTGCAGCGCATGCTGAAGGATCCGAAGTCCCGCGCCTTGGTCGAGAACTTCGCCGGCCAGTGGCTGCAATTTAAGAACATTGACGTGATGAAGCCGGACCTTGAACGTTTCAAGGACTTTGACGAAAGCCTCCGCTATGCCATGCGACGGGAAACCGAACTCTTTCTGCACAACATCGTCAGCCAGGATGGCAATGTCCTCGATATTCTCGATGCTGATTATACTTACTTAAACGAACGCCTCGCCCGCAACTACGGCATCCCTGGCATCACCGGCCCCGAGTTTCGAAGGGTGGATATGAGTAAGAACCCGCGCGGCGGCGGTATTCTCGCCCACGGTAGCATCCTGACGATCTCCTCTTACTCCACGCGCACCTCGCCCGTTTTGCGCGGTAAGTGGATTTTGGAGAATTTACTCAACGCGCCGCCCCCGCCGCCGCCTCCTTCGGTACCGGCGCTCGATGATACGAAGGTCGGCCAGTCGGCGTCGTTGCGGCAACAGATGGAAGCGCACCGGAAGAGTCCGGCGTGCGCGAGTTGTCATGCCAAGATGGACCCGTTGGGCTTTGGCCTCGAAAACTTCGATGCGGTTGGCGCCTGGCGCGACGTCGACGGGAAGTTTCCGGTGGACTCCTCAGGCGCCTTACCCGGAAACCGCCTCTTCCACGGCCCGGTGGAACTGAAGAAGTTACTCAAGGATGACCGCGCCGCCTTTGTCCGCGGCATGACCGACAAGTTATTTACTTACGCCCTGGGCCGCGGGCTTGAACGCTACGACCGGGCCCTGGTCGCGGGCATCGCCGATAAGCTTCCCGCCCAGAATTACCGTTTTTCGCAACTCGTCGTCGAAATCGTCAAAAGCTACCCGTTCCAGATGCGCCGCCGCGGCAACTCAATCGCCGCCCGCTTAGGAGAAACCAACCCATGACTTACCTCACCGGAAAGCACATTTCCCGACGCGCTTTAATTGGGGGCGCCATCTCCTTGCCTTTGCTCGACTCAATGCGGCCCGCCATGGCCGCTCCGGCGAAGGCGGGTGGGCAGGCCCGGCGCGTCGCCGTCGTGTATGTGCCCAACGGCATCATCATGAACGATTGGACCCCCAAGGGCACCGGCGCGGACTTTGAATTCTCGCGGATCCTCAAGCCGCTGGCGCCTTTTAAGTCCGACATTAATATTGTCGGTAACCTCACGAATCCGGTTGCCGGCAAAGCCAAGGGCGGCGGCCACGCGAAGGCCTCCGGCAGTTTCCTCTCTGCTTCCGAGCCCAAATATACGGTTGGCTCCGATGTCCACGCGGGCTTGACGTTCGACCAATTGGCCGCCCGAAAGTTCGCTGCGGAGACGCGCGTGGCGTCCTTGCAACTGGGCTGCGAAGATTCCCGGATGGTGGGTAACTGCGATACCGGCTCCAGTTGCGCTTACACGAATAGCATTTCCTGGAAAGATGCCGACACGCCGATGATGGTGGAAGTAAATCCCCGTTCGGTCTTCGAGCGGCTCTTCGGCAATGTTGACCCCAGCTTATCGCCCGAAGTGCGCGCCCGCCGCGCGCTGTATCGCCGCAGTATCCTCGATCGCTCGCTTGAAAGTACGCAGAAGCTAGTTTCCACTTTAGGCCCCACCGACCGGCGCAAGATCGACGAGTATCTCACCTCCCTCCGCGAAGTGGAGAAACGCATTGAGTTAGCCGAAAAAGATACCGAAGTGCCGCCGCTCGAGAAGCCTTCTGGTATTCCCTTCCAATTCGCTGACTATGTGAAGCTCATGTTCGACTTACAGGCCATCGCTTTCCAATCGGACTTGACGCGCGTCTCCACCATGATGATCGGCCGCGAAGGCAGTGTACGCACTTACCCCGAAATCGGCGTGCCCGATCCGCATCACCCGCTCACTCACCACCGGGGCCATCCGGACTTTATCGAGAAAGTCACCAAGATCAACTGCTTCCACGTCGAGTTATTCGCTTACTTCCTGAATAAGCTCAAAAACACGCCCGATGGCGACGGTAGCTTACTCGACCATTCGACGATTCTCTATGGCGGCGCCATTAGTGACGGCAATCAGCACTCTTACGTGAACCTGCCCCTGCTCGTCGCCGGACGCGCCGGCGGCCAGCGGGGCGGCCGTTATGTGATGGCCCCGGAGAACACTCCCGTAGCCAATCTATTCGTCAACATGCTGGACCGGGTGGGAGTCGCCACCGAAAACTTCGGCGACAGCACCGGCCGGCTCGACTTGAACGCTTAAGTTACAACGGGGACTGCTTTTTGCGTTGCTTCGCAGAGTAGCACGCGGGTGCTATGGTCGGAGCGTGGGCACCTTCATGCAGCAACTGGAGATTTGGGAAGATGACGGCGGCTCCGACGGCGTGCCCGGCTTCCAGTTGGTAGGCTCGGCGGCGCAACTCGAATGGGCGGGCCGCATTCGACGGCTGGTGAACGCCGAGTTCAGCCGGGTGGCGGCGTCGTTTCGCACGGTGGCGATGGGGCAACTGGGCGTGGCGCGGACGGAAACGGAAGTCATCCTGCAGATCATCGAAGAAAAGCGCGGCGAGGTGATGAGCCGCACCGAGGCTGGTTATCTGATTCACGATTGGCAGGAGATCAGCGACCAGGTGCGGCAGCTAATCCGGCGCGACGCGCGGTACTTGGCGATTGTGGCCCACCGGGCGGCGCGCAAGGTCGCCAGCCAGTGACATTACATCACCACGGAACCGGTTTGCGACGTGTCGTAACCGGCCAACACCTCCAGCTTACGGCGTAGTGTCGCCCGTTGCAGCACGTCGAGAAAAGCCTTCACCGCCGGTAGATCCGCAGTGCGCCGCCGCATCACGAGGTCGTAGCGCTCGCTGTGCAGACCGATGAAGTCGAGCCCGAAAGTTTGCGCGGCCGAGCGCGTCGCCAGGCACGCATCGGCTTCGCCGGTAAGGACGCAACAGGCGGCCGCGAGATGCCCGAACGCCACCCGGTCATATCCGCTTACCTGGTGGCCTTCGACCCCGGCTTTCTCCAGCAACCGATCAAGCAGGGCCCGGCTCCCCGAGCCTATTTCGCGGTTGGCAAACTTCACGTTTTTGCGCGTCAGATCCTCGGCTTTCCGAATCTCCTTCGGATTGCCCGGCGAGACGACGAAGCCCTCTTCCCAGCGAGCGAACGTTACCACCGTGAACTCTTCTTGCGGATACTGCTGGCGAATAAACGGGAGGTTGAACTCGCCGGTCGGCTGGTCTTCCAGGTGCGAACCGGCGATATGGACCTTGCCCTCCACCAGCCAGGTGAGCGCTAATTTGCTCGCCGCCCCGGCGCATACCACCTCCACGCCACTGATCTTTTCCACCATGCGGGAAAGCAATCCGGTGGCCGGATCGCAACCCGCCAGAACGAGGCGCTTCTGAGCGGCATCGTCCTTGCCTACCACCAGCAGATCGGCGCGGCCCTTCGTCCGGCCAGCGCTTTTGACGATGCCGTCCGCCTCGGGCAGATAGTACGGCGAGGCGCTCACGGGCACGCTCACCCAGCGGGAGCCGATCTGGCAGATCCGGACGGGCTGCCCTTTCGTTGGTGGCTCCGCGCTCAGCACCTCCGCGGCCAGAGACTCTGCCCCTGGCAGGGAATCTTCCCGCAGCGAAAACAGGTCGTCCACGGAGACTTCCAACTGGCGGGCCAAATTGAGGGCGACTTCGGTGTTGGGAACATAGGTTCCCGCTTCGATGGCGTAAATGGTCTGCCGGCTCACGTTGACGCGCCGCGCCAAATCCGACGCGCCGACGCCCCGGCTCTTGCGAAACTGGGAGAGGCGATTTTCTACTCGTATCTTCACCATGACTACTTTCTCACCTGGACGACTTCGATTCTAACCGGCGCACGGCCCAGCATCAGAAATGGACCTTCAGCACAAACTCGAATACCCGGGGATCGAGCGCGGTGGCGATGGTTCCGAACCCCACGGTGCCGAAGCTTCCATTCGGATTCCCCAGGGGCGGGGTGTTGGTGAGGTTGAAGACCTCGGCGCGAAACTCCGTCCGCACCCGCTCCGTGATCGCGAATGTCTTGCCCGCCATCAGGTCGAGCGTTTTGTAGCCCGGGCCGAGCACCGGATTGCGGGCGCTGTTGCCGATGGTGAACTGTGGCGCGGGGCTGAAGGCCGCGGTGTTGAACCACCGTCCAACGCTCCGTAGCTCCGCCGCCAAAGTGGGATCGGTTAACCGGTTCGGACGCTGGATGCCGAAGCCCGCAAAGGCATTGAGATTGGTTCCCTGCGCAACCGCCAGCGGGCTTCCGGATTGACTACGGGCGATACCGGCAATCTGCCAGCTTCCGGCGAGCACATCCTTCCAACCGCGCAACGACCGCGCCCGGCTACGGCCAATGGGTAACTCATATACGAAGCCGGAGGAGAAGATGTGCGGCACATTGCCGGTGGAAACGTCCTTTTCCAGCCGCTTATTGAAGCTGTCGGCCGCCTGGAAGTTCGCGACGGGACCGGTGAGCACCGCGGAGTCGAACACGGCGCCGGCGTCGTCAATCAAGCGGGAGAACGTGTAGGCGGCGGTGAAGGTTAGCCCGCGGGAGAAACGCCTTTCCAAGTGCGATTGAAATGAATGATAGGTCGAATGGCCGATGTTGTTGCGATACAGCGCCACGGTGGTAAAGCGCGGATAAGGCCGCAGAAGTTGACCGCGCGCAATGGTGGCGGTGCCGAGCGAAGTATGGGCCGGGATTTGGCCGAAGTAGGGGTTGGCCACCGGCTGCGTCAACTGCGAACCAAGCGCCAGTTGTTCCACCGTGAGTTGATTGAGGTTGACGTCTGGAACGCCGAGGCGCGTCAGCTTGGAGCCCAGATAGCCACCCTCGATGCTCCAGTGGGAGCCAAAAGTCCTCTGCAGCGTGAAATTCCACTGCTGGGCGTAACCGCTGCCGTTGCTGCGTTGCACGGCAAAGACACCCTGGCCGAGGCCCGAATCGGCATTGGGGGGTTGAATGGTTACGGTGGGACCTTGAGAGAGCACAAAGGCGGGATGGATATTGTCGAGCGATTGTTGACCCAGAGTCTGAATGAAGGGGAAGAGCGGCGTGGTGAACGGAGTGGTGATGCCCGCTTGCTCAATCCAGGTGATGCCGTAGCCACTGCGAACCACGAACGAATCGGTCACCTTGAAGGCCACGCCGACGCGCGGGGCGAAGTTCTTTTTCTCCAGATTCCGCGCGGCTCGCGAGGTGTCGTTGGATCCAAGAAAGTCGAGCTTTTGCGTGAGGAGATTGAACACGGCTCCCCGGTTATCGACCACGGTGGAGGGAAAGTTGAGCGTATAGCGGACTCCGAGGTTCACGGTAAGCCGCCGGGAGGCACGCCAATCGTCCTGCAGAAAGAACTCCGCGATTCTGGCTCGCTGTTTGATGGCCTGGGGTTGGGCGTCGATATTGAAGCGACCGACCTGTCCGGTGAGAAAGGACGCGAAGCTGTCTCCAGTGTTCGCGGTGACCGCGTCGGCGGGGGAAAGTCCGCCGGTGAAGATGTTTGTGAACTGAAAGTTTCCGGTGGGGCTGGGCGGCTGCAGAACGTCGAGGGTTTGGAGGCGGATATCGGCTCCCGCTTTGAGGCTATGGCTGCCTCGGACGAGCGAGTAATTGTCGATGAACTGGGTGACCGACGTAGTGAAGTTCGCGTTGCCGCTCGCGGGCGGGCCTAATTGTTGCAGGCCAACGATGTCGTAGGTCGGCAGGACATCGGCAAACGAACTGGCGGGAATATTCGGAATCAGGGTGGCCTGCGAAAGGGGCTGTCCGATTTTGCCCGAGTTACGATTGAACTTGCGTCGCGTATACCCGAAACGGAACTGATTCACCGAAGCCGGTGAAATGGTGAACGTGTGCTCGGCGGCCAGGCTATCGGCGCGGGAGAGCGTGTTACCGATGACGCCGGCCGTCAAATTGCCGCTGCCATCGGGAAGCGGAGTGGTGGGCTTGCTGTCATCGCGGAGAAACGAATACCGCCCGAAGATACGCTGGCGTGACCCAAAGTAACGGTCTAAGCGTCCATCGAACTGATCGGCGACGCTGTCGTCGTTACCCAGGCGCCGATAGTTGTTGGCCGTCGCTTCGGAGCCGGTGGCGGTGAAGACATTTGGGGCCGGGTAGCGGTCCACGACGGCTTGGGCCGCACGGTCGAAGCGCAACGCGGGAATCGTGTGGCCGGCGAATGGATCGCGCAGATAAACTCCATCCACCCGGCGCGTGGTGGCGGGATCGAAGATCGCGTTGGCGAATACGCCGCGCCGTTGAGCCGACTTGGGCACCGTGCTGGTGCGAATCACGCCGGTGCTGAGCCGGCTGCCTTGCCAGTCAGCGAAGAAGAAGGTCTTGTTTTGCTGGATGGGTCCACCCAGAACGAAGCCGTACTGGTTGCGGCGGAACCGTGGTTTCGGTGCCGTGGTGGCAAATAGATTGCGGGCGTTCAGCTTTTCATGGCGAAAGAACTCGAAGAGAGTTCCATGGAGGGTGTTGGACCCGGACTTCTGATTCACCATGATGACGCCGCCGTTCGAGCGTCCGTATTCGGCCGAGTAGCTGTTTACCTCAATCCGGAACTCGTCAATGGCGTCAATGATGGGATAGAACGCCACTTGGCCCGGTTCGGGTAGGAGAACGCTAATGCCGTCGTAGATGTACTCGCTGACGCGCGGGCGGCTGCCGTTGATGCGCGGCAGCAGGCTTCCCGGTGGCAAGTTCACCCCTGGCGATAGAGCGATGAGGGGAACGAAGTTGCGTCCGTCGAGCGGAAGGGTCACCACCTTCCGTTGTTCAATGACGAAGCTGACGGTGCCGCGGCTTGATTGCAGCAGCGGCGGGGCGGCGGTTACTTCTACCGACTGGCTGGCGTCGCCCACCTTCAGGTCGAAATCCATTTCCACGCGGTCGCCTACCCGCAACGAGATTCCGTCTCTGGAGAAGGGAGCGAAGCCGTCCCTCGACACTTCCAGGCGATATTCACCCGTCGGCAGCGCGAGGAAAACGTAGCCCCCGTCTTCCCCAGTCGCCGACGATGCGCCGAAGCCGGTTCGCGTGTTGGTCAACTTTACGCCGGCGCCGCGGACGAGTCTCCCGGCCGGATCGCGGACGGTACCGAGAAGGTCCGCTTTGGTGGATTGCGCTGGCGCCGGAGTCAGGAGGAGGCAGCCGCCAAGGGCCAGGGAGAACAAGTCGAGAAGACTTCTATACACGGCATTGTCATCTTACCACGGCATCTTTTTCGTATCGTGAAGAGTACGATGTCTTTGCAAAAAGACACTACTGGTGCTAGGGATAGGGCTAAGTGGCGGCGGTTGCAACTGGACGTTGCTATACTCGCGGGTTGCGATGGCGCTTTCTGATTTTGGCCTGCCTGCTGGGCGGCGAGATTCTGATCACTTCCCTCTGGTTCGATGGGAGGTCGATTGAGAAGAGCGAAGGATTGCGGGCGCTGCTGGGCGCGTGGGGTGCGTGGGTGCTGCGGTGGGCGGTGGGTTTCGCGGGTCTTTTTTCCACCTTTGCCTATCTCCGCCATGGCCGGGAGCTGGCGGAGTTAGACAGCCGCGAGCCGCTTCGGACCTGGATGCTGGCGGCGCATGCCGGTTGCTTCGGCCTGTTCCTGCTGCTGTCGCGAACGGTCTACGGACCCGGAGCGCAAGGGGACTTCAGCGTAGTGATCTGGATCGCTTTGGCCGGCAGTGTCGCCGCCTCGGCCGCCTTCGGGCTGATTCCCGTCACCATCTGGCAATTGGCCCTGCGCATCACCGGGCCGCTGTGGGCCTATAGCGCCGCAGCCGCCGTTGCCGCCTGCACCGTCATCCCGCTCGTCCGCGGACTCTGGCAGCCGGCTACCCACACCACCTTCTGGATGGTGCAATTTATCCTCTCCCACGTCTCCCCCCAACTTGTGGCGAACCCGGAACGGATGGAAATCGGTACGCGGGCTTTCCGCGTGATCATCTCGCCCGCGTGCAGCGGCCTGGAAGGCATGGGATTGTTGCTGGTTTTTGGGGTGGTTTGGCTGGTGGTCTTCCGCGCCGAGCTGCGACTTCCGCAAGCCCTGGTATTGCTTCCGGCGGGCATGGTTGTCCTGTATCTGTCGAACTCCCTGCGGATCGCGGCTCTGGTGATGCTGGGCGATGCTGGCTGGCCCGACATTGCGGCGAGGGGATTCCATTCTCAGGCCGGATGGATCGCTTTCAACCTGGTAGCCTTCGGCCTGTCGTTGGGCGCGCGCCACTGGCGATGGGTGTCGAACCGGCCGATGAAGCAGAGCGAAGAGGAACATCCTGCCGCACCTTACTTATCGCCCTTCCTCGCCATCGTGGCGGCCGGCATGTTGGCGGGGGCACTGTCAGGCGGCTTTGAATGGTTCTACGGCCTGCGCGTCCTGGCCTGCCTGGGTGCGCTGTTTTTCTTCCGGCGCGAGTACCGGCAAGTAGATTGGCGCGGCGGCTGGGTTGGCGCCGGGGTGGGAATCCTAGTCTTCGGGCTATGGATGGCGGGCGCCAACGCACCGGCACAGGAAATGCCCAAAGCGCTGGCGGCGAGTTCGCCAGCGTTGATGCTGGGCTGGATCATGCTGCGCATCGCCGGCGGCGTATTCACGGTTCCCTTGGCGGAAGAACTCGCCTTCCGGGGCTTCGGGCTGCGCCGTCTGGTAAGTGTGGATTTCGACCTGGTCCCCTGGCGGGTCTTCACCTGGACATCCCTGCTGATCTCCTCACTCCTTTTTGGTTTGCTGCACGGCGACCGCTGGCTTGCGGGGACCGTTGCCGGGGTTTTCTACGCCTTGGCCATGCGCCACCGGGGTCGGCTCGGTGACGCCATCCTCGCCCACGCGGTCACCAATGCTTTGCTCGCCTTCTGGGTGCTTTGGTTTGGGCGTTGGGAATTGTGGTGACGGTAACCGCAGCTGACTTATCTTCGAATTTCGGCGACCACGGGATCAACATGTCACTCCCCCATTTTTTCGACCGGGTCGACCTCTTCGGCGGAGTCAGCACCGGCGGATTCTGGCGTTCGGATGCCTTGGTCCTGGCCTTCCGCAGTTTCAAAGTCAATTAGGTCGATCTCTTCGACAAACTCTTCGAGTTCATCGGAAGGATCGATGGGATAGTCACGCCGCATGGGAGGCCGCCTTGAGGGAAGAGATGCGGTCGAAAGCGGCTTGGATGTGAAGGCGTTGGGAGACCACCAAGGCATGCAGTTCGCCCGTCAAGCTGGGATCATCGCTGGCGGCCTGGTAGGTGGCGAGGGCCGATTCTTCGCCGCGCAGGCACTCTTCGAGCACGGCGAGATCGCCCCCACTCGAAACGGCGGAGCGCAAAGCGATCCAACCCCGATGCAGAGCGCCGGTGACGGTGCCGGACTCCTCTGGATCGGCTCCTAGATGACTTATTTGACGCAACTGACCGTCGAGTTCGAGACCGAAGGTGGCGCGCTGAAGAGAGTAATTGTGGAACAACTCTTTCAGGTCCTGGCGTTGCGCATCGTCAGCGGCGGTGGCAAAGCCCTTTTCGCCGTCGCGCAATGCTTCTCTGAGGGTGCCGATGGCACTGTTGATCGTTTCCGTCATAAAGAACTCCTTGAGTTAGAAAGTAAATCTGAGAAATAAAGTCGCTTTGGTTGCGATTGGTCCGCAAAAGCGAGTTGCATGCCTGAGAGTTAGCAGGTGGATGGCCAAATAGATGGGTCTTGTGTTTGGTTGGGGTTAGGGCAGTAACGAGAAAAAGGGCGGCAAAAGTTGCTGCCCTTTTTTTCGTGGCTGCCATTTGTCCTGAATGAAGATCGCGGGCTCCAGGTTGCTGATCGTCTGCGTGCCGGCTTCGTTGACGCTCTTGCCGTTGATCGGATTCCAATTTGTTTAGGAAAGTTTCAGATGGACTCCACGACAGCCGCCTCACGAAAGCCCACCTCGCTGCCGGTGATGCGTTACTGCCGCGTGGGCTGACGCAGGACGGCTTTGAATTCGAAGTAGCCTTCGTTGTTGGCGGGGTCGCGATCGTCTAGGGCGAACACGGTCCGGCCGCGCTCGGTGCGTTGGCGGAGGGTAAGCTCCGGGCTTGAGCCGGGGGCGCCGCACTTGCCGGCCGCCGGAACCCAACAGGCGGAGCCGCGGGCTTTCTTGATCTCGACGGGTAGCCCCTGCGGATTGGGAATTTCGGCCGAGCGGTGGGCGGGCAGAATGACATGGAATTGGCCCGGGCTGGTTTCTTCGATGACGGCTTCGGCAGGAGTGCAGAGGCTCTTGGTGGGCATGCAATCGAAGGGCGCAAAGACAATGTTGGAACTGACAACGTAGTTGGGGCGGAAGGTCCAATCGAGAATGTCGTGGTTCTCGTAGCCGTCTCCGGTGGAGGCGGTGAAGCCGACGTAAGCTGAGCCGTCGGGGCCTACCATGCGGCCCAGGTCAACGGGGGCGCGGACGGCGGGTTGGTCATCGACATAGACCGTCATCAAGGGCGGCGAGAAGACAATTCGGACTTGGTGCGTCTCGCCATCCTTCAGTTCCATTCGCGGCGACCAGTTGATGCCCAGGCGAGGCGGGGGCCAGCGCATCTGCTTGCGCTCGCCGCCGTTGGTGCAGATGGAGATGGCGTTGCCGGATTCGTCCTCCTGGTTCTGGAAGGTATCGAAGAAGACGGCGAGGCTGTTGGCGATGGCCTTGTTGCGGTCGCCGGGGCTATAGCCGAGCCCGAAGCCGCCGGAGGCGCCTTTGCCGGCCAGCGCCGTGGGGCCATTGTTTTGGATGACGAAGGCGAAGCCATCGGCGCCGGGGCCGATGCCGTCGCGGTCGCTGATGCGGAAGCGAAAGGTGGTCTCGAAGCCATCGCGCACGGGGAGTTTCTCGAGCCTCCAGGCGGCGCCGCGTTGCATCGCTTTCGAGGGCGTAAGCCGGAGCACCCCACCGCGAGTGGCGGCGGCTCCCACCATCCTCATGCCGGCCGGCGCGGCAAAGTCAGCGTAGGTGAGGTCATTCGCGAAGCTCAGCGCGGCCAGCATGAGGAAGGGTTGCAGCATGAACCCAGGGTACGGCCTTCGCGCCGGGACGAACATCGGCCGGAGGGCGGAAATTGGCCTCCTACTTCTGGGGGAGAATCAGCCGGTCGACGCCGCGGATGCCGTAATCCTTGGGTAGGGTCTTCCAGTCAACGGCTTGGCGGGCATTCCAATCCCAAACGACGCGGCCTTCGCGGAGGGTGAGTTCGGCTTGCAGTCGCTGCTTACCCATCACCTTGGCCTGGTCGTTATCGTAGAAGCCGAAGTTGCCTTCGAGGAGTTGGAAGGCGGCCACATCGGCGATGGCGCCGACGGTGAGGTGGCCAAGTTCGGGGTGGTGGATGCTCTCGGCGGCGCTTGATGTGGTGGCACGGAGGACGTCGTTGAGCGGCATGCCCAGGGCCATCATCTTCGACATCAAAGAAGGCATGTCCATGAAGGCACCATTCATGGAGCCGGTGTGGAGGTCGGACGAGATGGTATCGGGGAGGAAGCCGTTCGCGATGGCACCGGCGGCGTTGCGTAAGACGAAGCTGCCGCCGCCATGGCCCACGTCGAAACGGACCCCACGGGCCCGGGCTTGGGGCAGATAGTCGTAGAGTTTGCCTTTATCGTCCACCCAGGGGACGGGGCTGCGGAAGCAATGGGTGCTGATGTCGCCGGGGCGCAGCTTTTTGCCGACCAGCTCATAGTAGGGGCGTTCGGGCAGGAAGTAGCCGAAGTCCACCATGATGGGCAGGTTGGCGAGGCGGCCCGCTTCGAGGGCGGCATCGATGGAGGCCCAATCCGGCTTGCGATAGTGGGCGCTTTTGATGCCGACGACGATGTCAGGATACTTCTTAGCCAACGCGGCGATGGCGGGCGGAGAGAAGTCGCCTTGCTCGGCCCCGTCGCCCACCATGCCGTAGCCGGCGATGTTGATGAAGGCGAGCAGGCGGGTGCGGGCACGCTCAATCACCGTGGTGCGGAAGAGTTCGAAGTTGCGCCAACCGGAGCTGCCCGCGTCCACCATGGTGGTGACGCCGGTACGGAAGCTGAAGGCATCGGGCGCGACGCTGCTATCGCCGGCCCAGGCACCCGGGTTGCCGGCGGTGAAGAAGTTGTGGGTGTGCAGGTCGATCAGGCCGGGGGTGAGGATGAGGCCGGTGACGTCGAGGGTTCGTTTGGCCTGGGTGGCGGGGATGTTGGCGGCGACGGCGGCGATGCGGCCATTGGTAATCGCGACATCGCGGCGGGCATCGAGCTGGTTTTTGGGGTCGATGACGCGGCCGCCTTTCAGCAGCAGGTCATAGGGCGGGCTTTGGGCGAACAGCGAGAGCAACAGCAGGGCGTACATGGGGCTAGTGTACTTCGGCGAGGTCGAGCAGGTAGCCGCGCTTGCCGAGGTTGATGCCGGGCGTCTTGCCGAGCAGGGTCTCCACGCCGGCGGCTTCGTGGATGTGGCCGCAGAAAAAGCGGGCGGGCTGGACGGTATCGACGAAGGTGCGGATGGAGGGCGAGCCGAAGTGGAGGCCTTCGGCGGCCCGGTCGAGTGGCGTGTCCTTGGGCGGGCAATGGCAGATCAGCACCATTGGCTTCAGGTTGGCAAAGGGCGCGAGCCGGGTGGCGATTTCGGGCTCGGCATATTCGCCCGGCGTCGAAAACGGGGTGATGTTTGAGTAGCCGAGCGCGGCCAAGTGAACGCCTTCAAGTTCCACCGAGCGGTTGTGGAGGTCGATGAGGCCGTACTTGGCGCAGAACTCGGCAATCTGCGCGGCGGACTCGTGGTTGCCCGGAATGATGTAGGTCCGCGCGGCCCGGGGCCGGATGATTTCGGCGGCGGCGGCCATATTCTCGCCCATGTTCACTAGGTCGCCGGCGCAGAAGTAGGCATCGGCGTCGATGGCCATCAGGCGGCGGAGGGCGGCCAAGTCGCTGTGGATGTCGGAGAAAAGGAGGAGCTTCACCCCTCCATATTAACTGGCTCCAAAACGGGGTCAGGGACGTCTATGAAGGTGTCAACAGGATGACACGTATAATGAAGTTTATGAACCGACCGGCGTTTTTCGCCATACCGCTGATGCTCTCGCTCGTGGGCCTGCTGTCGGCCCAAGGCGCTCCCCCAAAGTCCGGCAAAGTCGACATCATGCCTTCCGCGCTACTGAAGCCGGGCATGAAGGCGATCGCCTGGACGGTATTCGAAGGGACGCAGCCCGAAGCCGTGCCGATCGAGATCATCGGCCTGTGGAAGAACGCTTGGGGCCCGAAGCAGGACATCATCATCGGCAAGATGGGCGGCAAGGCCATCCGCACCAACGTGGCCGGCGGCATGTCCGGCAGCCCCGTCTATATCGACGGCAAGCTGGTGGGCGCCGTGGCGCTACGCATGAGCGTATTTTCGCCGGACGCCATCTGCGGCATTACGCCGATTGAGTTGATGCTCGAAATCAACGACTTCGATAAGACGGTGCCTACCGACGCCAAGTCACCGGTGAAGCCGGTGGCGCGAGCGAGCGTCGAGATGCCGAGTGACCTGGTGCGGCAGGTGATGGCGGCGGCCGATGGGGCGCTGCCGCAATCCTTGGCGATGGAGCCTATCGGTACGCCGCTGGTTTTCGCGGGCTTTTCGGAATTAACCTTGCGCGAGTTTGGTCCGCTGCTACGGCAGCAGGGCATTAACCCGGTGCTGGGCGGCGCGGGATCGGCCAGTTACAATACCAAGCCGATCGCCGGTTATGCGAATGCGCTGCAGCCGGGGCAATCGGTGGCCGGCGTGTTAGTGAACGGGGATATGAGTGTTACGGGCCTGGGTACCGTAACTTACAACGACGGCAAGCGGGTGCTGGCGTTTGGGCATCCTTTCTTCAATATGGGCCCGGTGGATATGCCGATGAGCCAGGGCGAAATCCTGATGGTGCTGGCGAGTCAATTCCAGCCCAATAAGATGGGCAATGCGACAGATATTGTCGGCGCGCTTAAGCAGGACCGGCACTCTGGCATTATGGGCGTGCTCGGCGCCGAGGCGCCGATGATTCCCGTAAACATGAAGATCCGCACCCTGGGCGACAAGAATACGGTCGTCAAGGAAAAGATTCTGCGGTATAACATCTTTACTCACCAGAAATGGACGCCGTTTCTGTCGATGATGACTTTGTTCAATTCTATCTCCGGCATCAATGATTTTTCTGATGAGTTAACTTACCGGCTGAGCGGCCAAGTGGAATTCGAAGGCCATCAGAAGTTGCGGCTTGAAAATACGCAGACCGTGGTACCCGATCAGCCGGCACCGGCCTCAATGGTGCTTACCGGTTATGTCGGCGATAAGATTACCAAGTTATTTGGCAACCAAGTGCAGATGCCGCAGATGAAGAGCATCGACATCACAGTGGAGATGATTCCGGAGCGCCGTTTACTAGCACTCGAAAGCGCCTGGATTTCGTCCAACGAAGTGTCGCCGGGCGATGAGATCACGGTAAAGACTTATCTGCGCCCTTTCCGCGGCCCGCGCGTGGAGCGTGAATTGAAGCTGCGGATTCCAGAAGGTTTGCCCAAGGGTGAACACAAAGTGGTATTGTCCGATGGCGAATCTTTGAATAAGCTGCAGAACTTCTTTGTGTCGCAGAACAAGTTCCTGGGCTTAGATGGCGCTTTGACATTGCTCAATCAGGAGCGACGCAATACGCAATTATTCGCTTCCCTGATGCAGACCAAGCCGACGGTCTATTACGACGATAAGACCTTACCCAGCCTGCCGCAGTCGGTCTTGAATGTAATGCAAGCCGGCCGGACGGCGAACCGCATGGTCTCGAGTTATCCCGAGACGATGGTGAGCCAATCGTCGATTGAATTCGAACAGGTGATCACCGGCAGCCATACGCTCAAGATCCTGGTGCGCTAGCGGCACCGACAATTCGTGAAAGAGGAATGATGAACGGACGTATCCTGTGGTGTGCCGCATGGGCGGCACTGGCCCTTTCGGCAGTAGAGACCAAGTATTGGGTTTTGAATGAGGCGAGTGATTTTGAGAAGGGCAACCTAAAGCGGATCGCGTTGCGCAACGATGGCCGGCTAAGCCTAGCCCCGGCGTTGACCGAGTTATTCGATGCCCAGACGCCTTACTTGTGGACGATTGTCGAAGATAGCAAGGGAACGCTCTATGCCGCGGGTGGGGGGCCGGGCACCGAAAGTGCGAAGTTAGTCGCGGTGGACGCCGCGGGTAAGGGCCGCGTGGTGACCGACTTTGACGGCGCTTCGATTTACGCGCTGGCCGTAAATGCGCAGGACGAGTTATTCGCTGCCACTTCGCCCAATGGCAAGGTGTACAAGATCACCGGCGGTAAGCCCGTCGTATTTTATGACCCGAAGCAGACTTATGTCTGGGGCATGGTGTTTGACCGGCAGGGGAATCTCTATCTCGCCACCGGCGACCAGGGCGAAGTGCATCGCGTGGAGCCCAGTGGCACGGGTAAGATGTTTTTCAAGAGCGATGAATCGCACGCGCGGTCGATCGCGATGGATAAGAAGGGGAATGTGATTGTCGGCACGGAGCCCGCGGGTTTGGTGTTGCGGGTGGCTCCGAATGGCACCGGCTTTGTGATTTACCAAAGCCAGAAGCGTGAAATTACCGCGTTGGCGGTAGGGCCGAACGACGAGATATACGCCGCGGGAGTTGGGGTGAAGCAGACGATCAGCGGCGGGACCACGGGCGCGACGCCCGTGGCGCCGACGCAAGCGTCGAACACACTCACCACGTCGACCGGCCCGGCCGGGGCGCAAGGCCAGCGGATCGCGGTGGCGCCGCCCTCGACGACGGGCGTTGCGACGACGACCGTTTCGGGCGGCAGCGAAGTCTACCGGATTGATCCGGACGGCACGCCGCTGCGGGTCTTTTCGAACGGCACCGATGTCATCTATTCGGTGGCGGTGGACGCGAAGGGTATTCCGTGGATCGGCACCGGCAACAAGGGTGGCGTCTATCGCCTGGATACTCCGTATCTGTTTACGACGCTGCCGGCCTTGTCGCCGACGCAGGCGACGGCCCTGGTGGTGCGCCGCAACGGCAGCCTCGCCATCGCTACCGGCAATGTCGGCAAGATCGTCTTGCTGGGCCCCGGCCTCGAACGTACGGGCACCATCGAGAGCGAAGTGCTCGACGTGGCGGCTTATTCCAATTGGGGCCGCCTGGCGCACGAAGCTAAGCCGAATGGCGGGGGCCTCACCTTTGAGACGCGCTCCGGCAACCTCGAACGGCCGCAGAAGAATTGGAGCGCGTGGGCCGCGCTCAAGGATGGCCGCGTGGCTTCGCCTCAGGCACGCTTCCTGCAATGGCGTGCCACGATGACCGGCCCGGGCCAGCAGTCGCCCGAATTGCGGCAAGTGGATGTCGCCTACATGGCGAAGAACCTGCCGCCGCGGATTGAAGAAGTGGAAGGGACGCCGATGAACTATAAGTCATCGGCCAGTTCATTCTCGATGCCGTCGGTGCCGGCGCCACTGAGTCCGCAGACCATCAACATGCCGGCGCTCGGCCGCTCCCGCCCGCGGACGCCGAATGCGCCGATGATGACGTCAATCACCCAAAGTTCTCCCTTAATGCTCACTTACCAGAAGGGCAGCGTGGGCGCGCGCTGGTTCGCGATTGACGACAACGGCGATAAGTTGATTTACAAGGTGGAATTTAAGGGCGCGAGCGAAACGGCCTGGAAGTTACTGCGCGATAAATTAACTGAGCAATCCGTCTCCTGGGATAGCACGGCTTTCCCTGACGGCGAGTATCAGGTTCGGGTGACGGTATCGGACGCTCCGGACAATCCTCCTGGCCAAGGCTTGACCTCCATGATGGAGAGCGAGCCGTTCACCATCGACAATACGCCGCCGGTGATCACCGGGCTTACGGCGGACCCGGCGGGCACGAACCTCAACCTGCGCTTCCGGGTGAAGGATGAGTCGACGGTGCTGGCCCAGGTGGAATATTCGGTGGACGGTGGCGATTGGCTGATCGCCGAGCCTACCACTAAGCTCACCGATTCAAAGGAGCATGACTATCGGTTATTGGTGCCCCGTGCGGGCCTTGGCGAGACGGTGGTCGCGGTGCGGGCGACGGATTCTAACGACAACGTGTCGGTGGCCAAGACGGTGGCCAAGACCGTGTTGAAGGCAGCGGCGCGGTGATCCATTTAGCGATAGAATCCGACTAGGTACTAACCATGGCGGTAACTACTACAGATCGAGCCAGAGAACAGCGGGCCGGCGAAGTGAATAACGCGCTGGCCAGCGTCCGGATCGAAGGTCTTGAACCTTCCGCTGAAGCAAAAGCTCTATTCCAGCGCTATGTCAATGGCGAAATAAGCTCTGAAGAGCTGGATCTCGCCTTCGATGAGTTCTTCGATAGGAAATATGGACCCGTACGTTTACCCGGGAACGAACATCCTTAAAAATCTTCGGAACATCCGAGATCCAGATCGATTGGACGAGTTTGAGGCGGAAGCTACCAGTCGTCGGCTTTTCCAACTGGCGCTCAGGCCCTTGCCTGGCGGGTTCGACACGAAGCATCTTCAGGCCATTCACCATCACATTTTCAAAGACGTCTATTCCTGGGCGGGCGAACTGCGCACGGTGGACATCGCCAAGTCGGGTGACCTCTTTGCTCTTCCTCAATTCGTCATGCCGAGTCTTCAAACAGCCTTCGAAGAACTGCGGAAAGAGAATCATCTCCAAAGCGCTGACGAAGTGCGGTTCGCCCATCGGGGAGCCTACTATCTGAGCGAACTGAACGCGATTCATCCTTTCGGGGATGGTAAGAGGGTGTAACGGGCGAACCCAGCGAGAATTCATTCAAGAGCTGGCCATTCGAAGCGGACACTTGCTCGACTGGTCGCGAGTCTCGCGGGAGCAGATGATCGACGCGTCGCGGGAGAGCTTTCGGCGACGCAACGAGGGCCTAGAGCACTTGCTCAGATCCGCGCTCACATAACCGGAGTAACCAGGCAATCCAAGCAATACACTAGAACAGTGCCGCGTCACCTCGTCGATTGACCTTGGCCCATCCCAACGAGGTTCTATGCGTTTCCTCTATCTCTGTAGCGCTTTGGCCGCCCTAGCCCAAGAAGCACCCAAGTCCCCCTTTGTTCCCGCGGACTTCGCCGTCCCCACGGCCCACAAAACCGCCGGCTATCAACTGGTGCCGCTTGGCCCAGCCCTGGCCAAGCACGATTACGACGCCTATATGAGCTCCATCGACCATCTGCGCACCACCTTCGGCAGCGGCAAGTGGCCCCACGCCGGCATCACTATGGACGAAGCAATAAAGGATGTCGAGGGCGAGCAGGCCCGCTTCCAGGCCCGCAAGAGCTTCACCTACGCGGTGCTCTCGCTCGACGGCAAGAAGGAGTTGGGCTGCCTCTATATTCGCCCCAGCCGAAAGCCTGAGTTCGACGCCAAGGTGGTCATGTGGGTGACCAAAGCGGAGTTAGACCAAGGCTTGCAGCCTAAGTTACTCGCCGACACCAAGGCTTGGCTCGCAAAGGCCTGGCCGTTCAAGAAGCCGGAATTTTAAGCGGCTCGTCGGAGGCGCAAGCTATTCAACACGACACTGAAGGAACTCAGCGCCATCGCCGCGCTGGCGGCGATCGGGTTCATCAGACCGAGTGCGGCCGCAGGGATGGCGATGGCGTTGTAGACCATGGCCCAGAAGAGATTCTGCTTCATCACTCGCACGGCGGTGCGGCCCAAACGAATCGCGCGCTCGACACGTTCGAGATGGCCGCTGAGCAGCGTGACGTGGCCGGCTTCGCGAGCAATGTCGGTGCCGGTGCCCATGGCGATGCCGGCGTCGGCTTGGGCCAGGGCCGGGGCATCGTTGATGCCGTCGCCGACCATGGCGACCACTTCGCCGGCCGCCTGCCAGGCACGAATGCGAGCCAGCTTGTCGGCGGGCAGCAGGCCCCCGGCGAAGTCCGCAATACCGACGCTTTGTGCCACCTCGGCTACCGCGCTCGACCGGTCTCCGCTCAACAGCGACGGCACTAGGCCCAGTGCTTTGAGTGCCGCGACCGCAGCGGCGGCCTCCGGGCGCACTTCGTCCGTAAAGTCGATGGTGCCGAGCATTCGGCCATCGACGGACACTTGCACGCGCGCCTGCCGATGGCTGCCGACCAGGACCAGGTGGCCATCGACGAGTCCGCTGACGCCTTCGCCCGGTACGGCCTTGAATTCCTCGGCCGTGCCTAGCGGCAGGCCACGCTTCTTAGCTTCTTCGAGCACGCCTTTGGCTAGCGGATGTTCGGAGTAACGCTCGACCGCGGCGGCCCAGCGGAGAATTTCGTTGTCGTCCGGCGACACGCTCTTCACCACCGGCCGGCCCAGGGTGAGCGTGCCGGTCTTATCGAAGGCGATGCGGCCCACGCGCGCTAAGCGCTCCAGCGCATCGCCGCCGCGAATCAGGATCCCCAGCGCGGCGCCGCGTCCGGTGGCGACCATTACCGCCGCCGGTACGGCGAGCCCCATCGCGCAGGGGCAGGAGATGATCAGCACGGAGATCGCGCGCGTCAGCGCCGTGGCCAGCGTTTCGCCCATCGATAGCCAACCCGCGAACGTGGCCAGCGCGATCAGCACCACGGCGGGGACAAACACCGCGCTCACCCGGTCGGCCAGTTGCTCGAGCGGGGCGCGCGACGTCTGCGCCTCACGGAGCAGTCTTAGCACGTGCTCGAGCGTCGTATCGGCGCCCACGCGGGTGGCCTTGAGTCGCAGCGCGCCCAGCGAGTTGATGGTGCCCGCGCTCACCGCATCGCCCGCATTCTTATCGACCGGCATCGGCTCGCCCGTCAGCATCGATTCGTCGATCGCGCTTGAGCCACTCAGCACCAGGCCATCCACCGGCACGCGCTCGCCCGGCTTGACGACGACGATCTCGCCCAAACGCACCTGGGCCGCGGGCACCTGCTGCTCCACAAACATCCGCACGACGGTGGCCATCGGCGGCTGCAGGTTGGCTAACTGCCGCAAGGCTTGTGACGTCTGCCGCGTCGCCCGAGCTTCGAGCGTCCGGCCGACCAGGATGAGGGCGATGATCGTGATGGCGGCTTCGAAGTAGAGGTCATGCCCGCCGCGGAAGGTTTGCACGACCGAGTAGAGGAACGCCGCCCCGGTGCCCAGCGCTACCAGCACGTCCATATTGGTGCCGCCGTGTCGCACGGCGGACCAGGCCCGCGTATAGAATCGCCGCCCCGGCCAGCCGACCACATACGCTGCGGCCGCCATCCACACCCAATGCCAGCGCGTGTCATGCATGGTGGCCATGCCCACCGTCATCGCCATCGCCGCGATCGCCGAAGTGACGATCGCCCGCTGCTTCAGCTCCTGATACTCGCGCTCCCGCCGGACTTCGAGCGCCTCCTGCGCCTCCGCTGCGGTACTGCCGGCGACGGGAAGCGCCGCGCCGTAGCCGGTGCTTTTCACTTGGTCAATCAGGGCGGCAGGCGAGGTCCGCGCCGCGTCGTAGTCGATGACGGCTTGGTGCTGCAGCAGGTTGACACGCGCTTCGCTCACGCCCATGGTTTGGGTGAGAGCCCGCTCCACCGTCGATTGGCAGCCCGCGCAAGTCATCCCGGTGATTTCGAGTGTCGCCTTGGCCATCTGCTTTCATTGTGGACTCTTCGGGACTTCTCAGTCGCAATTGCGATCATTTAAATAAGTAACGATGGTGCCAACCCCCGAACATCGCGCGATGCTCAAGGACTACGTCGAGACTTGGCGGCGCGCCAGGCCGGCGCTCGAGGCGATTCGGCGGCAGGAAGCGGAAGCCAATGAAGTTCAAATGGCCGTGCGGCAGTTGTTTGGCGACGGTTCCCTGGTGCAACGGTGGCCTCGGCTCGACACCTCGGGGCTGGTGGAGCAACAAGCTTGGTTCGCCAAGCTACGCAAATGACCCCGCTTCTGGCTGCGCGCCGAGCCTTGACGTTCCAAGAGCGTAGAGCAGTCCAGCATCTTGACAACTTCTTGAGAATTGCCCTTTCGCCCTGAGAAATTCCTGCGCACACCCTCCCCCATAAGTAACAATTCCGGAGCACTACTTGACGGCCATCCGAAGCTCCTGTAAGCTCCTAACCGACCCGCTATTCTAACTGGGTCTAAGTCGGAGATTAGGATATGCAAGTACAACCAAAAACAGTCTGGATTGCCCGCCTGGGTGTGATCGCCATGACTCTCTTGCTGGGGGTGACTTACGTCATCGTCCAGCAGGAACCCGTCATCGCGCAGAACTCGGTGGCGCGCTTCGCCGGCCCCACCTCTTCCCAACCGATCGCCCTCGATGCTACCGGCAGCATCATGGTCGTGGTCAACCCCGATACGAATTCGTTCTCGCTCTTTGAAGTGGGCGCGGACAGGAACAGAAAGATCATCGAACAATCCACCTCCGAGGAGCCAAATGGCATTGCCGTTTCACCCGACGGCAACCGCATTTATGTGGCGAACACCGTGGCGGGTACGGTGTCGATCTTCGCGGTGCAGCGGCAGCGGACGCTGTGGCTGAAGCGCGTGGGTGACATTCTGGTGGGCACGGAGCCCTATGGTCTGGCGCTGACGCCCAATGGCCGGAAGCTTTACGTATCGAATGCACGCTCGAACAGCGTCTCGGTGATCGACACGGCAACCAACCGGGTGATCAAGACCGTCACCGACGTGGGTTTTGAACCCCGCGGCATCGCCATTACGAACGACAACGACGAGAACGACGACGACGAAACCGTCTACGTCACGCAGTTCCTCGCCCTACCCAATGGCGCCAAACTCGATGGCGAAGACGACTCGAAGAGTGGCCGCGTTACCGTGCTGCGCACATCCGACGACACGGTGGTGACCGCCGTGGAACTGAGGCCGATGCGGGACACCGGCTTTAAGGCCCCCGGCGACGCGATCGCCCGGATCGCCCCCCCGGCCCCGATCACCGAAGAGGACCTCAAATTCACCACCGGTGCCTATCCGAACCAGTTGAACAATATTGCCGTGAAGGGCGACTTTGCTTATGTGCCCAGCACCGGTGCGTCGCCCAATGGCCCCGTACGATTTGACGTGAACACGCAAGCGCTGCTGAGTATTGTGGATCGCAAGACCAATCGAGATACGGGCGCTACTGTGAACCTGCATCTGGCGGTAAAGAACCAACGGAATACCACCCGGCTCTTCCTCACCCAACCCTGGGCAATGGCCTTCAAGAATCGCACCAACGAAGGCTACGTGTTATCCGCCGCAAGCAACGTAATTGCCAAGGTAACTATCGATCCCACGAGCGGCGTGCCCACCGTCGCCAGCGACCTTACTGACCCCACCCGTGTCCTCCAGATCCCCGCCGGCCGCAATCCGCGCGGCATCGTCATCAACGCCGCTGACACTCGCGCCTACGTCATGAACTACATTTCGCGCGACGTCACCGTCGTCGACCTGACCAAGGACACCGTGCTGGCCACTTTGCGCTCCACCGCGCTGCCCGAGTTCGGCACCTTTGAGGACGTGATCCACGTCGGCAAGGAACTCTACAACACATCGGTTGGCGAGTTCGACCCTCGCCAGCCTTTTGAACCGGCGATTCGCGGACGCATGTCCAACAATGGCTGGGGCTCCTGCGCCTCCTGCCATCCGAACGGCCTGAGCGACAATGTGGTGTGGATCTTTGGCGCGGGCCCGCGCCGCACGATCTCGCAGCACCAGGACTTCGACCCCACCGACGTCAGCCAGATGCGCGCCCTGAACTGGAGCGGCATCTTCGACGAGCAAGAGGACTTCGAAGCCAACATTCGGGGCGCTTCCGGCGGCCGGGGCATCATCGTCGGCGCCGACAACACCACCCCCGATCCGACGGTGGCGGCCTTTACGCCCGCCAATGGCGACCGGCGGCAGTTGCGAGTCCGCGGCGTCGGTGGTTGGGACGCCATCAAGGTCTTCATCCAATTCGGCATCCGCGCGCCGCTTTCGCCGGTCAAAAAAGACGAGCCCGATGTGCTCGACGGCGAAGAGTCTTTCAAAACGGCTAAGTGCCAAAGCTGCCACGGCGGCCCCAACTGGACCGTCAGCCGGATCAAATTCACTCCCGCCCCCGCCGCCAACCTGATCGCCAATGGCCAAGTGGTCGGCGAACTGACGCAGGTGGGCACTTTCGATGCCTCGGTGAAGACCGAGGTCCGGCAGAACGCCGCCGCGCCTTTGGGCGCGCAAGGCTACGTGCCGCCATCGCTCATGTCCTTGCATGCCTTCCCGCAGACGTTCTACCACAACGGCGCGGTGAATTCGCTCGAAGAGGTGATGGCGAATGTGGCCCATCGTGCGGCCGGCACCAAGGGCGTCGACACGCTCACCGATGCCGAACAGCGGCGCAAGCTGATTCGCTTCCTGCTCTCCATCGACGGCAACTCGCAGCCGATCGCCCCGTAGGCTCGCTTTCCGTTGGGCGTCGCTCTTCGGGGCGGCGCCCTTTTCTTTGTTGATTAGACTAAAAGGCATGCGTGTCTTGCCGATTTCGATGACGGGGCTGGTGGCGGTGATCTGCTTCTGGGCGCCGCCGATTGGCTTGGCTCCGAATGGAGACTTCGAGAAGGTCTCGCGCTATTACAACCTGGTGGAGACGGCCGAAGACCAGTTTCGCTTTGCCACGCTTCACTATCCGATCGATCCTTCGAAGCGTTGGAAGAGCGGCTTTGTCACGTCTGAACATGTTCCCGCTTGGATCGCGGTCCGGCTGCAGCGCTGGAGCGGGGCGCGTGACTTCGATATGCGCTGGGTAGGCTTGGTACACGCGGCGTTCTTTCTGCTGGCGATCGCCGTCGCCGCCCCGATGCTCGATTGGCGGCTGAGCTTGGCGGTGCTGCTGATCCTGGGCGATGTGGCGCACTTGGCTTACTTCAACACTTTCTATATGGATGCCGCGGGATTGGTGTTTCTGGTGCTCGCCATCGCGGGAGAATTGCGGCGTTGGCCGTGGCTGGTGGCGATCGCCGCGGTGCTGTTCGTATTGGCCAAGCCGCAGCACGCGGTATTGGGCTTGCCGGCCGTAGCTTACTTCCTCACCCAGCGGCGTTGGGTAACGTCTCTGCTGGTACTCGGTGCGTTGAGTTACTCGATTCGCAGCACTCCGGTGGACTATGCCCCGCCAGCGGTGTTTAACATGATCTTCTACCGGATTCTGCCCGAATCGAGCCAGCCATCTCAAGACCTACGGGAGTTGGGTTTGGATGACTCGTTTCTGCAGTACCGCGGCAAATACTCTTTTATCGACGGCGTGCCTATTCATGAGCCGGAATTCAACCGTATGTTTCGTAGCCGGACTTCGCATGGTAAGTTAGCAATGTTCTTTCTGCGGCACCCCGCGGTAACTTGGCGGATCGTGGCGCAGCATATGGACGAAGCCGGGCTAATCAGGCCGGAAATGGGCAACTACGACCGCGCCGCCGGCAAGCCGCCGTCCGCCATGAGTTACAGCTTTTCCCTTTGGAGTTCCCTGAAGCGCATGTTATTCAATGGGCGCGGACCCCTTTTGATCGCGACCGCAGCTCTGGTCTCATGGTTCGCACGACGCCAATGGGCTTTGGTGTTGATGATGTGGTTGGCGGCCGGCATCGGCTGCCTTGCCGATTGCCTGGAAGTGACCCGCCACCTCTATTTCTTCCACTTACTCTTTGACTTACTCGTACTCAGCGTCGTCGCTAACTCCATTTGGCCAAATAGCGTTTCGCGGCCTGGATCCCCTCGAACTCTGTAAGGCGCGTGCCTTCGTACTCAATGCCGACGTAGCCCTGATAGCCGGCCGCGTCGACGATGCCCATCATTTTGTCCATGTCGATGGTGGTTTCACGATTGGTGGCATCGAAATCGAAACACTTGAAGCTGACGCCTTTGGCATGGGGCATCAACTTCTTGACGGCGTCGTACTTGTCGGCTTCTTTGGGAAAATTGCCAAAGTCCGGTAGCGTGCCGAAGTTGGGCAGGTTTACCTTCTTCATCAGGCTGACGACCACCTCGGGTTGCGAAGAGACGCCGCCGTGGTTTTCAATGATCACGTTGATGCCGGCCTTCTTTGCGTATCCACAGAGATCGGTGAAGCTTTCGGCGCAACGATCGACGAAGCGGGCGATCTCGGCGGTGCCTTCGGGTTGCTTGGGTCCAGGGTACATGTTGGTGCGGATGGAGTGGCCGCCCAACTCCGCCGTAATATCGACCCACTTGTAGTGGTTAGCCGAGGCAGTCATGCGTTGGGCCTTATCGGGATGGCCCATGAAGCCTTCGCCGTCGCACATGATAAGCACGCAGCGAGTGTTGGTAGAAGTTTGCGCGGCCTTAAGGCGCCGGACATAGTCGGCGATGGGGGCTTGCCAGAGTTGGTTGACGTACTCGAGCCCCTCAATGCCGAACTGTTCGCGGGCAATGCGGGGAAAGTCGAGATTGGTGATCAAGCGCGACTGGATCGCCTTGTGCAGGGACCATTCGGCGAGAGAAATCTTGAACTTCTTCGATTGGGCTTGAGCGGACAAGAAAGATAAGCCGGGAAGTGTGAGTAAAGAGCGGCGTTGCATGAAGATAGTGTAACCGTTGCAAAGTCGGTCCTGGCGCAATCTTCCTCCACCGGCACGATTGAAGGCGATGTGCTGGATGCCGGCGGGGCGGCTGTGCGGAATGCCACCGTCAAGCTATCGTTTTGACCAGTTGGGTTCCGGCAATTCCACCATCTTCATTCGTCGAATATTCCAGGCCTTTCGCACCGAGACGCCGCTGTTTCCGCCAATCGCCATTCGTGAGTTGGTGGCAAACGCCTTGATCCATCAGGATATGACCATTACTGGCGCGGGTCCGCTGATCGAACTCTTCCGGGACCGTCTGGAAATCACCAATCCTGGCAAGCCGCTGATCAGTCCGGATCGATTTCTGGACACCGCGCCCCGCTCGCGCAATGAAGTGTTGGCGTCGCTGATGAGGCGCATGCGGATTCGTGAGGAGCAAGGCGCGGGCATCGATAAAGTAATCGCCGCCGTGGAACTGTTTCAGCTTCCAGCCCCGGATTTCCACGTAGAAGACTACGCGCTACGCACGATTCTCTATGCGCCGCGCCGCTTCGCGGACATGAGTGCCGACGAACGCGTGCGCGCCTGCTATCAGCATGCGGCGCTAAAGTTCCTGAGCGGCGAGCGCATGAAAAACAGCACGCTGCGGGAGCGTTTTGGGATTGAAGCGCGGAATGCCGCGCAGGTTTCGCAGGCGATTCGATTGGCGCAGAAACGCGAGTTGATTCGTCCCGCCGACCCGGAGCGTCCACAATCGGCTTATCTGCCGTTTTGGGCCTAAGCCACTTTTTGATCGGGTTTTGATTGTTGCCCCTCTTCCCGTCACGCTCAGATCAAGCGAGAATAGGGCTCATGCTGCAACTGGGATTTGTAACTGCCATTCTGCCGGACCGGACGCTCGAAGAAGTGATCGGCTTCGCGGCTCGTGAACGCTTTGATTGTGTGGAGGTGATGTGCTGGCCGCCCGGCAAGGCCGAGCGCCGTTACGCCGGCATCACGCATATTGACGTGGTGGGCTTCGCGAAAGGTGACGGCGCGCGCGTCAATGACCTCTGCGAGGAGGCCGGCGTCTCGATCAGCGGACTGGGTTACTACCCCAACCCGCTCACCGCCGACTTGGCCGAAGCAAAGGTCTATACCGAGCACCTCAAGAAAGTGATCAAAGCCGCGTCGTTATTGGGCCTGGGCGTGGTGAACACCTTCGTCGGGCGTGACCATACGAAGAGCATTGACGAGAACTGGCCGCGCTTCCTCAAGACTTGGCGGCCGCTCTTGAAGTTCGCCGCCGACCACAATATCAAGATCGGCATCGAGAATTGCCCGATGTCCTTCACCAAGGACGAATGGCCCGGCGGCAAGAACCTGGCCATCTCGCCCGCCGTCTGGCGACGTATGTACCAGGACCTGCCGGACGCCAACTTCGGCCTCAACTTCGACCCCTCACACTTCATCCTGCAGCACATGGACTATCTGGCCCCGCTGCGCGAGTTCAAGGATCGCCTCTTCCACATCCACGCCAAGGACGTCCGCCTCGACATCGCACGGCGCAACGACGTGGGCATTCTGGCGCACCCCAACCAATTCCATACGCCCAAGCTGCCCGGCATGGGCGACGTGGATTGGGGCCAGTTCTTCTCGGTGTTGACCGAAGTCTACTCCGGCCCGGTCTGCGTCGAAGTAGAGGACCGGGCCTTTGAAGGCTCGCTCGCCGCGCGTGAGAATTCGCTCCGGCAAAGCCGCAACTACCTGCGCCAGTTCATCGCATGAGCACGCTAGCCAGAATCGGTGTGGCGATCGACGCGGACTTGCTGGAGCAGTTCGACGCTTACCTTGATCGGCGCAACTACGCCAATCGCTCGGAGGGCTTTCGCGACCTGGTGCGCGACGCCCTCATCGGCGAAAAGACCGCCGATCCGGCGCAGCCTTCGGTCGGTACGCTGACCTTGGTTTATGACCATCACACGCGTTCGCTGAGCGAGAAGCTGACCAACATGCAGCACGATCATACCGACCTGGTGATCTCCACGCTACATGTGCACCTCGACCACCACAACTGCCTCGAAGTGCTGGTGCTGCGCGGCCCCGCGGGGCAAATCCGGCAATTGGCGGAAGGCATCATCGCCACCAAGGGCGTCCAGCACGGCCAACTGACGATGACGGCGGCCGGTTAGACGAGCCCCAGGCCAGAGGGATAACCCGGCATCGCCATCAGCTCGCGCATCTGCGCCAAGTGACGGAAGGTGTGCCCGGCCAGCATCTGCAGCCATTGGCCGCCGTGGAGGTCGCCAAAGGCCGGATGGGGCATCACGTGCTCCATCAGCTTGGTATTTGCATCCTGCGCCCAGCCCAGCGTATTGGTCCGAGCGGTGGCCAACTGCGCCAAGTATTCCTCAGGACTCTCGAACTTCGTGCCCGAAGGTAGGGTGCGCGCTGGGGCGGGGAACCTCTCACGGCGATCGACCAGCATGGCCGGCAGATGCTGCTTACCCACCGTCTTTTCAATGCCGTCGGCCGGCGCGGTGCGCAAGCGGAACATCACGCCTTGCTCGACGATCACCAGATGCTCGGCGATTTGGCATAGCGACCAGCTTTCTTCATCGGGCTTCCAGTGCCACTGGGCGGTCGTCACCGGGGCGAGCAATTGGCGGAGTTCGGTGTCGCTTTGCGACATCTGAGCCAGGGCGAGGTCAAGTTCGGCGGGGGTCATTTCCTGGGGAACCCCGAACTGGCGATCACTTCTTTCATCTGGGCCAAGTGGCGCTCGGTGTGGGCGCCGATCATGAGGATCACCTGGTAGCCGTCCATCGGCATGGGCTGTTTCGTAAAGTGGCTGCGAAGGGTGTCGGGTGTCGCTTGCACGTAGGCGATGGTCGTCTTGCGGGCGGCGCGAAAGGCGGCCAGGGTTTCGGCGGTCGTCTTCCACTTGTTACTGGGCACAAACATCTCAGGGGCCTTGGCCTTCACGTCGCGGGAAGAGATGGCTTTGACGACGGCTTCATCTTTCCCTTTGGTGACTTCGGCCATTTCGGGTGCCGGCGGCGACTTCATCACCTGCATGGTCACCATACCAAAGAGGCCGCTTTCGGTCAGGGCGAGGTGCTCCAGGCAGTCGGCGACGCTCCAGCGGTCCGGCTCGGCATGGTAGGCGAGCTGGGCAGGAGTGAGGGCATTGACGGTGTCCGTAACCTGCTTCTGGGTGGCATGGAGATAGCTCATCGCCCGATCACGCTCTCCCTGGGTGAGGGGAGCTTCCTGAGCAAAGGCCAGCGAGACGGCAACGAATGGCATTACGAGGCGCATGACCTTATTTGTAGCATGCAGGATTAGTAGCATGCCGGGCTAAACCAATGCCCACATGTCGCCGATAGGAACTTAAGAGCAGGAAGAGAAGGCTTGTGGCCACACCGTATATTCCAATTCGCGCCCAGGCCCCGCTAGAAGCCGGGGAGTTAGGCCTATCGTGTACGCCCGAAATCCTCTTCACCGGCCCTACCGATTCCTCCACCATCTTGATCGTGGACGATGCAGAGATCAATCGGCGCATGATTCGCGCGATGCTGCAAGGCGGGCGAGCCCTACAATCGAAGCAATATAAGCTCCTCGAGTGCCGCCGGCCGTCCGAAGCGCTCGCCATCGTTAGCCAGGAAAAAGTGGACCTGGTGATCTGCGAATTCATCATGCCTGAAATGTCCGGGCCCGAATTCTGCCAGCGCTTCCGCGCGAATAAGAAAACTTACCTCACGCCGGTCCTGATGCTTACCAGCGTCCAGGGCAGCGAACATGAGATTGCGGGCATCGCCTCCGGCGCCGACGAGTTCCTCATCAAGCCTTTGCAGCCCGCCGTCTTAAGAGCACGCGTCACGGCGATGCTGCGGCACAAGGCGGCGATCGATTCGCTCGAAGAGGTAGAGTCCATTCTCTTCACCCTGGCGCAGACCGTCGAACAGCGCGACCATTACACCGGTGCTCACTGTCAGCGACTCGCCACCTACGCCGTAGCGATGGGTCTGCGTACCGGCCTGCCGCGCGAACAACTGCTGGCCCTCTACCGCGGCGGCTTTCTCCACGACATCGGCAAAATCAGCGTGCCCGACGCGATCCTCTTCAAAGACTCACTGCTGACCCATGACGAATGGGAAGTGATGCGCTCGCACACATGGCGCGGCGAGGATATCTGCCGCGGCATGAAGAGCTTGGCCCCCGTGCTGCCCATCGTCCGCAACCATCACGAGCGCTGGGACGGCTCCGGCTATCCGGACGGCTTGGCCGGCGAACGCATTCCCTATCTCGCCCGCATCCTGCAGATCGTCGACATCTACGACGCCCTCACCACCGCCCGCCCTTACAAGCCCGCCCTCTCCCACGCCGAGGCACTCGGCATCCTCTCCGAAGAAGTAAAACGTGGCTGGCGCGACCCGGACATGGTGCGCCAGTTGCAAGACGTGTTCGATAATCCGCCCCCCGAAATGCGCGAGGCGCTCATCAGCCCGTCGCTCA
>Ga0105049_10000153_pt1 | contig 68476 bp, 54 predicted proteins | sample MAT06_FD_78087 | JGI IMG/M metagenome (GOLD analysis project Ga0105049, IMG submission 78087) | Freshwater microbial communities from Lake Fryxell liftoff mats and glacier meltwater in Antarctica - MAT-06 | ecosystem: Environmental > Aquatic > Freshwater > Ice > Liftoff microbial mat | place...
CCGCGCGCTTCGTGCGATCGCGCAGCGCGGACCAGGCGCCGAGCGGAATGGCGACGAAGTAGGCCAGCACCAGCGCCGAAGCCGCGAGCGGCATGGTCACGCGCAATCGCCGCGCGATCTCGGGCGCGACGGCGACGCCCGGCCGCGCCCATTCGTCGCCGAAGTCGAAAGCCAGGAGCCCGTGCCAATGCTCGTGTCCCGCACCTCCGAACCACGCGTGTCCCTCGGGCGAAAGGTCGAACGGCCCGAGGAAATGCAGGTATTGGCGCCACAACGGCGCGTCGAGCAGGTGCTCGGCGCGGAACCGCGCGCTGCGCGCAGCGAGGTCGACGTCGGATTGCGCGCCCGCCAGCGCGTCCTCGGCCACGGCGGCCGGATCGCCTGGGGCCGCGTGCACGGCCAGGAACACGACGAGCGTGATGCCGAGCAGCGTCGGGATCATCCACGCGAGCCGACCGAGCAGCCAACGCGTCAAGTGCGACTCGCGATCGACCGGGGGGCTCGCATCGTGATCAATGGCTTCAGCGCAAGCGGTCGCGCGTGCCCGGTGTGCCCGGCGCGAAGAAAAAGTCGCACACGTCCCAGTTCGGGTCGAGCGCCGTCTCCTGGAACCCGCGCACGTCGCGACGGATCGCGAACTTCCGCAGCGGCGCGTAAGCGTAGAGGTACGGCTGCAGCTCCATCAACCGCGCCTGCAACTGGTGCCACACTCGCTGGCGCGCGCCGAAATCGAGCTCTTGCTGCCCGCGCTCGATCAGCGCGTCGACGCGCGCGTCCACGAGTCCGACGAAGTTGCCGCTGTCCTTCTCGGCCGGCGACCAGCGCGAATGCCACGTCTGTTCGGGGTCGGCCTCGGGCGCCATCGCCCACGCTAGCTGGACGGCCTCGAACTGACGCTTCCGCTTGCGATCGTTGAGCGTGTTGAAGTCGAGCGGCGCGATCACGAGGCGCACGCCCCCCCGGGCCAGGTCCTCCTGATACTTGGCCGCGAACGCCTGCCCGGCCGCGTTCTTGGCCTCGACGAGCAGCTCGAGCTCGAGCGCGATCCCATCGCGATCGCGGATGCCGTCGCCGTCGCGATCGATCCAACCCGCGTCGGCCAGCAGTTCCTCGGCGCGGCCGACGTCGTGAGCCAGCGGGCGGACGTCCGGATCGCACGCCGGCGAGTGCGGCAGGAACGGCCCAGTCATCGTGCGCGCGAGTCCGCGGTAATAGCCCGTGCGAAAGCTCTCCAGATCGGCCAAGTGCGCCAGCGCGCGCCGCACGCGATCGTCGGCGAGCTTCGGCGAGGCCATGTTCCAGCCGATGTACCAGTAGCTCTGCGACCGGTGCGTGCCCTTCGTGAAGCGCGCGGCGAACTCCGGCGCCGACGCCCTGGATCCGAAGTAGTCGTCGGTCGTGACGACGTCGACGAAATCGACCTCGCCCGCGGCCAGCGCGCGGAACGCGGCGTCGAAACCGGCGACGTGGCGCCAGCGGATGCGATCGAAGTGGCCCGCGCGCGCGTCGTCCTTCCACGTCGGCGCACGCTCGAGGTCGATCGCGTCGTCGACCCAGGCTGCGATTCGATAAGGCCCGAGCCCGACGAACTGACGGTTGCGCGGGTTGTCGTTGACGCACGCGGCGATGTCCTTCGCGCTCGCGACCCAATTGGGATCCTTCGCGCGCCGCGCCTCGTGGAACTTCGGCTCGTAGCGCGCGTGGTCCGGATCGGTCGGGTCGTACAGGTGCCGCGGCAGCAGGAACAGGTCGCCCACCGTCACCGCGGCGTGGAAGTACTGCTCGGCGTAGACGAAACGCACCGTGCGCGCGTCGAGCTTCGTGCACGAGCGGATCTTCTGGTGCTGCCAGCGACGCGCGTCGCACTTCACGTCCGGGTCCTGGTAGATGCTCCACGAAAAAGTCACGTCGTCCGCGTCGAACGGATGGCCGTCGTGCCACGTCCAGCCCTCGCCGATGTGGAACGTGAAGACGGTGCCGCGCGCGACCGAGGCCGTCTCGGATTTCGGGACGCGCTGCTCGCCGCTCTTCGCGCTCACGATCCAGTCGTCGCCGGCTTCCGCGACGCGCCCGACGAGCTCGCGCGGCTCGCCCTCCGTCCGCGTCAGCACGTCCTCGACGTCGACGGAGCGCGCGACCTCGGGCACGAGCTGCAGCGTCATCGGATCGAAGCGCATGAGCCAGGCGTGCGTCGTCCCGAGGATGCGCCGCGCGTAGGCCGAACTCGTGAGCGCGACGTTCAAGTGCGTCGGCAAGTTGTCGATGTGGACCGTGAACGTCCCGCCCCAAGTCGGCGGCGGCATCGGCGGCAAGGTGCCGTCCGCGCGCGGCTGTCGCTCGGGATGGTGGGCATCGACCGGCGGGAGGCGCAGCTCGGGCGGGGCCGGAGATTGGGCGCGCGCGAGTCCGGTCCGACCGCTCGCGCTCACGAGCAGGGCCCAAAGGAGGAGCACGGGGAGGCGGGGGCGCATCGGCTGTGGACCGTACCCGGCGGATAGCGCGCGGTGACGGTTCGTACCGGACCCTAGCAGCCCGTTCTGAAAGTCCCTACTGCGGCTTCGCGTGCACTCGCTCTGCGGCGTCGGGCTCGTCGGGCCGTGCTCAGAGGCCTTGAAGCCCGCCTCCGCCGTCCCTGCCTCGCCCTCCTTGCAGCGCAAGCGCCCGCTTCGCCTCGCCACGGGACTTTCAGAACGGGCTGCTAGCGATCGGGGGGTACTGGGGACGAGCGGGGCGGCCCCTCGTTCGTTCGAGATGAGCTTCGCGCGCGCGGATCCGCGCGCGCAGGACCTGCGCCCCGGATGGCGCCTCGTCTTTCGCGTGGGCTCCGCTACGCTCCGCCGGTCCAGTGCGACTCACCCCGATCCTCATCCCCGCCGTCCTTCTGATCGGCGCGGCGGCTTGGTCCATCTCGCGCGCCGGATTCGAGCGCGCGGACGCGGCCTACTGCAATGGCGCCGAGCCGAGCTCGCTGGACCCGCAGCAGGTCACGGGCGTCCCCGAGATCCGGCTGATCCGTGCTCTGTACGAAGGGCTCGTCGTGCGCGATCCGCGGACGGGCGCGCCGATTCCTGGAATGGCCGAGTCGTGGAGCACGTCGGCGGACGGGCTCACGTGGACATTTCGGATCCGCGGCGACTCGCAGTGGACGGATGGTTCGCTCGTGACGGCTCACGACTTCGCGTTCGCCTGGGAACGGCTGCTCGATCCGCGCACGGGTGCGCAGTACGCGGATCTCCTCTACGGCGTGCGCGGCGCGAGACTCTGGGCCGAGTCGGTGGGCCCGAACGGCGCGCCGTCGCGCAAGTTCGAGGAGGCCGTCGCGATCGCGGCGAGCGACGAGCGCACGCTCGTCGTCGGGCTCGAGCGGCCGATGGACCACTTCCTCGAGCTGGCCGTCTCCGCGCCGCTGTGTCCCGTCTCGCGTAAGGCGCTCGAGGCCGCGCGCGCGCGCTGGCCGGACCGCTGGCAAGTCGAATGGACGAAGCCCGAGCATCTGGTCACGAACGGACCCTTTCGCCTGGTGGAGCGGCGCATCAACGATCGCATCCGGTTGGCGAAGCACGCCGGGTATTGGGACGCGGACGAGGTGGCGTTCGACACGCTCGACGTGTTGGCGTCGGAGCAGCTCTCGACGAACCTGAACTTCTATCTGACCGGCGAGGTCGCGTACCTCGACGAGGTGCCTGTCACGGCGATCCCGCGGCTGCGCGGGCGCGAGGACTATCGACCGGCGCCCTACCTCGCGACGTCGTTCCTGCGCGTCAACGTCGGCAAGCCGCCTCTCGACGACGTGCGCGTGCGGCGCGCGCTGGCGCTGGCGATCGACCGCACGGCGATCACGTCGCGCATCACGCGCGCGGGCGAGCTGCCGGCGTTCGCGCTCGTGCCGCCGATCCTGCCCGGGTGGAGCGGTGCCGAGCTCGCGCACTCGGGCGACTTCGCGCGCGACTGCGCGGAGGCGCGAGCGCTGCTCGCTGACGCCGGTCATGGGCCGGGACTGCGCCAGCTCGAGGTCGAGTTGCACTTCGCCTCGCAAGCGACGAACAAGGACGTGTGCGAGGTCGTCGCCGACACGTGGCGGCGCGAACTCGGGATCGTGACGCGCCTGCGCAACCAGGAGTGGAAGGTCTATCTCGACGCGCAGCGTCGGCTCGAGTACGAGGTTTCGCGCTCGTCGTGGATCGCGGATTACGCCGATGCGGCCACGTTCCTCGAGGTTTTCGCGCCGGGCGCGGACAACTCGCGCACGGGTTGGAATGACGCGCGCTACGGCACACTGCTCGAGCGCGCGCGCGGCGCACGCGAGCCCGAGCGCGGGCGGATCCTGCGCGAGGCGGAAGAGCTGCTCATGCGCGAGCTCCCGCTCATCCCGCTGTACACGTTCGCGGTGACGTCGCTGGTCGACCCGCGCCTCGGCGGCTTCCACGCGAACCCGCTCGACGAGCACTTCCCGAAGTTCTGGCATTGGCTCGACGACGCGGACCTCGCGGCGAAGCGCGCTGTCGATCCCTCGAACGTCGAGCGCGTCGAGGGCTTCGGTCCGTCGGCCGGGCTCTACTCACCGGCCGAGCAGCGCCGGCGCGCGGCCCGATGACGCGCTTCCTGCTTCGCCGCGCGGCGTGGGCCTGCCTCACGATCCTCGCCGTCGCCACGCTGTCGTTCGTGCTGATGCGCAGCGTGCGCGGCGGTCCGTTCGACTCGGAGCGCCGCGCATCCGCGGCCGTCGAACAGAACCTGCGCGAGCGTTACCACCTCGATTGGCCGCTGTGGAAGCAGTTCGCGGCTTACATCGGCCCGTTCGAGCTCGGCGCGCACCGTGCGGAGTTGCTCGGCGGCGACGGAACGGACGTGTTCGGCGGCGTCCTCGCGGGCGACCTCGGCCCATCGCTCCAGTACCGCGACGCGAGCGTGAACGACATCCTGGCGCAATCCCTGCCGATCTCTTTCGCGCTGGGATTCCTGGCCCTTTCGTGGGCGCTGGTCGTGGGCGTCGGCGCGGGCATCGCGTCGGCCTTGCGGCGCGGCACGAAGATCGACGTCGCGCTACGGCTCGCGGCGACGACGGGCATCGCGCTGCCGAACTTCGCGATCGCGGGATTCCTCGTTCTGCTCTTCGCGTTCGTGTGGCCGATCCTGCCCGTCGCCGGTCACGGCTCGTGGCGACACCTCGTGCTGCCGTCGCTCGCGCTCGGAGCTCCGTTCGCAGCGTACATCGCGCGTCTCACGCGGTCGGGAATGCTGGAATCGCTCGGACAGGACTGCATCCGCACGGCGCGCGCGAAGGGCCTGCCTCCGCGGCTCGTGGTGCTGCGCCACGCCCTGCGCGGAGGCATCCTCCCGGTCGTCTCGTACCTCGGCCCGGCCGCGGCCGGAGTCCTCACGGGATCGCTCGTGATCGAGCGCGTGTTCGCCATCCCGGGCACCGGCTCGCACTTCGTGAACAGCGCGCTGAACCGCGATTACACGCTCGCGATGGGCGTCACGATCCTCTACACGGCGCTCGTGTGCGGGCTCAACCTGCTCGTGGACGTGGTGTACGCCGCGCTGGATCCGCGCATCGCGCTGGAGGACGAGTCGTGAGCGCACGCGCATCGTCCGCGCGCGCCGCGACGCCGCACGCTTCGCGCTCGAAGGACGAAGCGGTCCTCGGCGCCGCGCTCGCGTCGCCCGGTCCGTGGCGCCGCGCGTGGGAGGACGTGCGCGCGAACCGCGCGGCGTTCGTGGCGCTCGTCTTCCTCGCGGTCGTCGCGGCGCTGAGCCTGCTCGCACCTCTCCTCCCGCTGCCGTCCCCGATCGCGCTGCGGCTCGCGGACGAGCCCCTCGCGCCGGCCGCGCCGTGGAACGGCTTCCTGGTGCCCGGATTCCAGCCGGAATACTGGGATCTCGGCGCGATCGACCGCGCGCTGGTCGCGTTGCGCCAATGGATCTTCGGCGACCTGCAGACCGGGCCATGGCTCGGCACGGACCAGAAGGGGCGCGATCTCTTGGCGCGCATCGTGTGGGGCTCGCGCACATCGCTCGCGGTCGGCTTGCTCGCGACGATGACGAGCCTCGTCGTGGGCGTCACGTGGGGCGCCGTCGCCGGCCTCGCGGGCGGGCGCGTGGACCAGGTGCTGATGCGCATCGTCGACGCGCTCTACTCGCTGCCGTTCATCTTCGTCGTCATCTTCCTCATCACCGTGCTCGACGGCTGGCGCGAGGAACTCTCAGGCGTACTCGGTCTCGAGCGCGAGTCGCTCTTCTACGTGACCATCGGCCTCTTCTACTGGCTGACGATGGCGCGCGTCGTGCGCGGACAGGTGCTGCAGCTGCGCAACGCCGAGTTCCTCGCGGCGTCGCGCCTCGCCGGAGCGCGCTGGCCGTGGCTGATCCGCATGCACGTGCTGCCGAACGTGCTCGGGATCGTGCTCGTGTACTTGACCCTGTCGATCCCCTCGATCCTGCTCTTCGAGTCGTTCCTGTCTTTCCTCGGCCTGGGCATCGAGGCGCCCAAGGTCAGCTGGGGCCTGCTCGCCGTCGACGGCGCCGACGCGATCTCGCCGCTCGGGCTCGACTGGTGGCTCGTCGTGTGGCCGTCGGCGGCGATGGGCAGCGTGCTGCTCGCGCTCAACGTCCTGGGCGACGGCCTGCGCGACGCGCTCGATCCGAAGGGCGGCCGCGAATGAGCGCGCTGCTGGAGGTCGACGGCCTGACGGTCACGTTCCACTCGCGGCGCGGCGAGGCGCGCGCCGTGGACGGCGTCGGCTACTCGCTCGAGGCCGGCGAAACGCTCGGAATCGTCGGGGAATCGGGCTCGGGGAAGTCGGTCGCGCACCTCGCGATCCTCGGCCTGCTCCCGAGCTCCGCGCATGTCGGAGCGCGCCGCCTGACGTTCGGCGGACGGGACTTGTCGACGCTGCGCGAGGACGAGCGGCGCCGCCTGCGCGGCCGCGAGATGGCCATGGTGTTCCAGGACCCGATGAGCGCGCTCAACCCCCTGCTCCCGATCGGACTGCAGCTCTCCGAGGTGCTCGAGGTGCACGAAAGCGCGACGCGGCGCGAAGCCCGCCGGCGCGCAGCCACGGCGCTGGGCGAGGTCGGCATCTCCGATCCCGAAGCGCGCCTCGACGTGTACCCGCACGAGATGTCGGGCGGCATGCGACAGCGCGTGTGCATCGCCATGGCGCTCCTGTGCCGCCCGAAGCTGCTCGTCGCCGACGAACCGACGACGGCGCTCGACGTGACGATCCAGGCGCAAGTTCTCGACCTGCTGCGCGACCTGCAGAAACAGCACGGAACCGCCATCGCGTTCATCACGCATTCGCTGGGCGTCGTCGCCGGGATCTGCGACCGCGTACTCGTGATGTACGCCGGACGCGTGGTCGAAGAAGCGCCGGTGGACGCCCTGTTCGCGAGCCCGCTGCACCCCTACACGCGCGGCTTGCTCGCGAGCGTCCCGCGCATCGACGGCGATCTGGGTCGTCCCCTCGCGGCGATCCCGGGTTCGCCCGCGACGCTCGTGCGCTCCGCGAGCGCGTGCTCGTTCGCGCCGCGCTGCCCGCTCGCCGAGGACCGTTGCCGCGCGGAGCAGCCCGAGTTGGAAGTCCACGCTCCGGCCAGCCGACACGACGCGCACCGCGCCGCGTGTTTCCGCGCCGGGATCACGCTGCCCACCGAGGTCGCGCCGTGAGCCTTCTCGAAGTCCGCAACCTGACCGTGCGCTTCCCGATCCGCGGCCGCGGCTTCTTCGCGAAGTCACGCGGCGCGATCCACGCCGTCGAGGACGTTTCGTTCACGCTCGAGCGCGGGCAGGCGCTCGGACTCGTCGGCGAATCGGGCTCGGGCAAGTCGACGACCGCGCGCGCCATCGTGGGCCTCACACGGCCGACGTCGGGCTCGGTGAAGCTCGACGGGGTCGAGCTCTCGACTCTCTCCGACCGCGAACGCCGACCGTTCCGCCGGCGCGTCCAGATGGTGTTCCAGGATCCGACGGGCTCGCTCGATCCGCGCCTGACCATCGGCGCGATCGTCGCCGAACCGCTCGCGATCCAAGGCGTCGGCACGCGGCGCGAGCGGCGCACGCGCGCAGCGAGCCTGCTCGAATCGGTCGGCCTCGACGCCGCGGCGCTGGAGCGCTACCCGCACGAGTTCAGCGGCGGACAGCGCCAACGGATCGGCATCGCGCGCGCGCTGGCGCTCGAGCCCGAGCTGCTCGTGCTCGACGAACCGGTCAGCGCGCTCGACGTGTCCGTGCAAGCGTCGGTCGTGAACCTGCTGCAGGATCTGCGCGATCGGCTAGGGCTGTCGTACTTGTTCATCGCGCACGATCTGGCCGTGGTCCGCCACGTGTGCGAGCGCGTCGCCGTGATGTACCTCGGCCGCATCGTCGAGGAGGGCCCGCGCGAAGAACTGTTCGCGAACCCGCGCCATCCCTACACGCAAGCGCTGCTGAGCGCTGTGCCGGTTCCCGATCCAGTGGTCGAGCGATCACGCTCGCGGATCGTGCTCGCCGGCGATCCGCCGTCACCCGCGCACCCGCCGACGGGCTGCGCGTTCCATCCGCGGTGTCCCGCGCGGCACGGAGTACCGGACAAGTCATGTGCATCGATCGTCCCCGGTCTACTGAGCAGGAAACCGACCGGGTCGACGGTCGCGTGTCATCTCGAGCATCCCATCATGCCGCTGGGCAGGCCCTGATCCCGAGCCCGCTTCGAACACACGAGTTCTCCCGCTTGGAGCCACTCGAAGCCCGCGAGTAGCATCGGGATCGAAGCCTGCAAACCGTGTCGGCTTCTGTCCGTCCCTTGGAGCGATCTCTCTACCTGATGGCTCCCAGCAAGTCCCAGATCGACCGCCTGGGTGAACGTCTACGGTCCGGCAACCCCTAGGAAGCGGACCTTCGTGAACTCGACGAGTACCGAAGGTCTTTCGGTGCAGCGAGCCAGGAAGTGGTCCGGATGCTCGCATCGCTCGGCGCATCCCCGTCTGCGCGCCCGGCTAAGTCGACTCCGTCGATCGTCGAGAAACTCCGTCGCGAGAGCCTCCGGCTCAGCCAGATGCAGGACATCGCTGGCTGCCGGGTCGTCATGGCCGATTCTCGCCTCCAGGCACAGTTCACGGAGGCGGCACGTGGAGCCTTTCGCAACTGCTCCGTGATCGACCGGCTCATCCATTCGAGCCACGGGTACCGCGCCATCCACATCGTCGTGCTGGAGGACTGCGCCGTGGAGGTCCAGGTGCGTACCACGCTTCAGCACCTGTGGGCACAGGTGTCGGAGCTCGCATCCGATGTCATCGATCCGGCGATCGAGTACGGCGGCGGGCCGAGCGAATGGAAGGCTCGCCTCCTCGTCGCATCTCAGGAGATTTCGACCTTTGAGGACCGCGAGGATTCGCTGGAGCGAAAGCTGCAGAAGTATCGCGAGGTGTCGGGCATCGCTGACGAAGTCCGCAGGATTACCGAGGCCATGCTCGCCGCGAACCCGGCACCCGACTCCGCGCAGCGAATCCGTTCCCACTTGGTCGAGATCGAGCGGACACTCGTGCACGCTCGGGATCAGCAGGAAAACGCGGTCCAGGCAGTCGCGCGAGCCCGTGAGGCCCTGGTTGCTAGTGTGAATGAGATGATCCAGACGCTCATGGACCTGGACCGGGGCACCCCGTGATCTTCCTTCTCGAGTACAACCGCCGGGAGAGCCGCCTCGTCACGTTTCGCCCGTTCTCCGACGCACAGCGCGGTGCGGCCAACCAACAGCGACTCGAGCTGGAACTCGACCTGAACCGCCGCGGAGTCGATCACGAGGTCGTCATCCTCGAAGCTGCGGATGAGGCCGCGCTCAAGCGCACGCACGGCCGTTATTTCCCGGACGGTATCGAGCTCCTTCGGCCCGACTCGTTCCTGACGAACTGAGCCAGGCTGACCCTCCATCGCGCGCCCGCGAGCGCGCGTGCAATTACGGGATCCACGTGATCAGCACGCCGTTCGTCATGTTGAACGTGTCCGGCGTGCAGAACGCTGCCGCGTTGCGATACCAGCACTGATACGCGCGCGTGCAGGGCGCCGGCAGCGGCGTGTTCAGCGCTCCCTGCAGCGAGATCGCCGGGCCGGGCGTCCCTCCGACGAACGAGGCGCCGGCGACGTTCAGCCTGGTCCCGAGCTGCACCTGGAACGGATTGTTCACGCAGCGGATGCCGTCTCCGAAGAGCACCGGCGGGAGGCCCGATCCCTGGAAGTAGACGCACGCCGCGTTCGGCATCCCCGAACCCGCGAGCGTCATGCGGTTCGCACTGGAGATGTCGAGGCTCACGTCCGGAAGCGCGCCCATGCCGAACGCGGTGAGCACGCCGGGAGTGCCGAGCGAGTTCGTGCAGCCGCCGGTGCTCGGCGCGCTGAAGTTGCTGCACGGACACGCGCCGCTGGAACCGTCACCGAAGCAGAAGGGCGTGACCTGGCTCCAGGCCGCGGTCGACGCACAGGCGAGGAAGGCGAAGGGAGCGAGGAGCTTGGAGACGAGCTTCATGGCGAAAGTCCGGCCGCAACGCAGCGGCGAGTGGGGTCTGAGCTGGATCGGGCGGCGGCTGGCGTTCGCCCATCCCCAGATGTCTCGGGAGCCGGCGCGTTGAACAGGTTTCCGCGTGAAACGTCGCGGGAACCGCCCCGATCACCTGCTGGCCACGGGATGGCACATCCAAGCAGACGGCAGATCGGCCGGTCTGGCGCGGATCCGCACGAGCCAAGGCGCCGCGGCCGTCCGACGCGGGCTCGAGCTGCACCGAGCCGATCCGTGCTCCCCGACTAGAATGCAGCGCGTGCTCGCCCTGCTGCTTCTCGCGATCGATCCGCACGCGCCGGCGGACCCGACCACGCTCGCGATCGGCGCTCCCGCCCCGCACTTCACGTTCACCGACACGCGCTGGCTCGAGCGCGACCTCGACGACTTCGGTGATCGCAGCGCGTTCGTGGTCGTCTTCACCTCGCTCGGATGTCCAGTCGCGCAGCGCGTCATGCCGCGCATCGCCGACCTCGAGCGCGAGTACCGCGCGCGCGGCGTCCAGTTCCTGGCCGTGGACGTCGGCTCCGACGACTCGCTGATCGAAGTGGCGGCGCGCGCGGTCCAACAAGGCCTCGAGTTCCCCGTCGCGCGCGACTTCGGGGGCGACGTGTTGCGCGCGCTGACGCCCGAGCGCACGCCCGAGATCGTCGTGCTCGATCGCGCGCGGGTGCTGCGCTATCGCGGTCGTTTCGACGGAGAAGAGCGTGTCACCGGCACGACCAGGGCGGCGGCACGCGCCGATCTGCGCGAGGCGCTCGACGACGTCCTCAGCCGTCGCGACGTGCGCGTCGCGCGAACGGTCGTCGACGGCTGCCTCGTCACCCCGCCCGCGGCGATCGAGCCCGGTCCGACACCGCCGACGTGGGCGGACGGTGCGGGCGCCGTCGTCGTGCAGCACTGCGGCGCGTGCCACATCGCCGGCGGCTCGGCGCCGTTCGCGCTCGGCACGCACGCCGAAGCGCGCTCGCACGCGGCGATGATCGGCGAAGTCGTCGAGCAGCGGCGCATGCCGCCTTGGTTCGCGAGCCGCGCGCACGGCACGTTCGCGAATGAGCGCGGACTCGACGACGCGGAACGCGCGACGATCCTGCGCTGGGTCGCGGCGGGTGCGCCCGAGGGGGATCCGGCGCGCGCGCCGATGCCCCCGGCGGCGAAGACCGAGGGCTGGCGCATCGGCGAGCCGGATCTCGTGCTCGCCGCGCCGACGGAACAGGAGATCCCGGCGACCGGCCGCGTCCCCTACCGCTACGTGATCCTGCCGCACGTGTTCCTGCACGACACGTGGCTCTCGGACGTCGAGATTCGGCCCGGCAACCCGCGCGTCGTCCACCACGCGAACCTCGGCTACTGGCGGATCGGCAGCGCGTGGGACCAGTCGAGCTTCGTCACCGGACACGTCCCCGGCGGCGATCCGATGCAGCTCGACGCGGGCGTCGCGCTGCGAATTCCCGCGGGATCCGTGCTCGGATTGCAGATCCACTACGTCCCGACCGGGACGCCTCAGGTCGATCGCACGTCGGTCGGCTTCCGTTTCCCGCGCGAGCCGGTGCAGCAGGCTCTACGCCACCACCAGATCGCCAACACGCGCTTCGAGATCCCGCCCGGAGCTCCCGCGCACCTCGTGCGTGCCTCGCGGAAGTTCGACGTCGACTCGGTCGGCATCGGGATGTTCGTGCACATGCACCTGCGCGGCCGCGACATGGACTTCGTCGCGCACCGCCCGGACGGCAGCGATGAGACGCTGCTGCTCGTGCCGAACTACAGCTTCGACTGGCAGACGGCGTACGTCTGGCCGAAGGGCACGCAGGAGTTCCCGAGCGGTACGCGCGTCGAGTGCCGCGCGCACTTCGACAACTCGCGCTTCAATCCGTTCAACCCGGATCCCGCGCGCGCCGTTCGATCCGGGCAGGAGACGACGGACGAGATGATGTACGGGTTCCTCTTCTACGTGGCACGCGACGAGAAGCTTTGGCTGCGCGTCGATCCGGCCAACGGGCGCGTTGTCGCGGGCGAGCGGTCTGGGTCTCGCTGACGCGAGGGCTCAGCACAGGAGCGCGTTCTCCACGCGTCGTCTGGCTGCACTCACGCGTCGAGAGGTCCCCCGATCCGCACGCCTCCGAACTCCTTGCTCGGACTATCGCTGGAGACATGTCCGCCGAAACGAACTGCTGAGCGACCGCGAACTCGCGCGCTCAGGCTCGGAACGATCCGGCTCGCCACCAGCGCGATCGGGTACGCGGCGATGGCGACCAACAGGCCTGGGGGACCATCGAGAGCGCAAGGATCGATGGTCCGGCATGGAACGACGCGGGGCGACCGTGGCCGCCCCGCGTGAGCACCGGAATGGGCGTCTATCCGCGAGTCACGGCGTCCACTGAATCGTCACGGCGCTCGACAGATTGAACGTCGACGAGGTGCAGAAAGCAGCCGCGTTGCGATACCAGGTCTGGTAGTGCCGCGTGCCGCCGAACACGGGCACGAGCCCGCGTACGGACACCGGGATGTCGCCCGGATTTCCCGCTCCGTATTCGACGATGCCGGCCGACGCCGTCCGCGTCCCAAGGCGGATCACCCCCGAAGCGATGCACAGGAGCCCGTCACCGAAAGCGACGCCGTTCCCGCCGTTCTGCTGGATGTTGCCCTGGAAGAAGAGGCAGCTCGACACCGACGGTACGCCCTCTGCGCGCAGCAAGACGGAATCGTTCGTCACGCTGGCCGTGCCCGAAGCGATGAGTTGCGCGCCGCGACCGGTGCTGTTCGCGCAGCCTTCGCCGGCGTTGCCCGACTGGCCCGGATCGCACGGGCAGAGCACGGATCCCGAACCGTCGCCGAAGCAGAACGGCGTGCCGACGGTGCCGCCTCCGCCGCAGCTCGCGCGCTCGTACTTCACGAAGATCACCCAGTCACCGCTGACGCCGAGCAGGCACGCGTCGTAGAAGCCCGGCGGCAGTCCGGAGACGACCTTCACGCGGTTCTTGCCCGACTGACAACCGTTGTCCTCGATCATGCTCGGCGGATAGACGCCACCCGAGGGCTGGTTGACCTGGTTGAAGAAGCGCAAGCCGACCGTGAACGGACCCGAGTTGATCGTCGCGACCGGCGCCGTCGTGGTCAGGTCGAACTCGTTGATGAAGCCGTCGGTCAACTGCGGCGCGAAGTACTCGTACGCCGGCTGCGCGCTGCCGCTCGGGATGCCGTTGTAGACGACGAGCGCGTCCTCGACCGCGGGCAACGCGCCACCGCCTTGCGAGCCCCAGCCGATCCCGATCTTCGTGATCACGATCGGGAAGTCGGCGGCCGGGACCTGGCTGAAAATCGCCAGCGCTTCCTCGTTGGGGACGAAGCACGGGCACGTGACCGTGCCCGCGCCGGTGTAGTTCTGGACCGGTCCGAGTTCGGGACACTGCGCGCCGACGGAGACGGCGGCGAGGGCGAGGGTCACGAACGGAAAAGCGACGCGTGAGGAGGCTCGAAGCATGCTGGGGGGACCCGAGAGAGCCGATTGGACGAGGACCCGGAAATCCAGGTCTTCTACTCGGAACCTACTCCCTCCTCCCCAGGCGTCAAGCCGTCCCGCGCTGGATCGAGCGCGATTGCGACTTCGACGCGGCCGAGCGGAGGATCCGGGCCTCGGCGCCGCTATCCTGCGCGCTTCCAGGCATGATCCGCGTCACCGACGTCACGAAGCGCTACGGAGAGCATCTGGCGGTCGATCGCGTGTCGTTCGCGGTCGCGGCGGGCGAGGTCGTGGGCTTCCTCGGCCCGAACGGCGCCGGCAAGTCGACGATCCTGCGCATGCTCGCCACGAGCCTCGCGCCGACATCCGGTGTCGTGACCGTGGCCGGGTACGACGTCGCGAAGGAACCGCTCGAGGCGCGTTCGCGCTGCGGGTACCTGGCCGAGCACAACCCGCTCTTCGAATCGATGCGCGTCGCGGAATGGCGCCATTTCGCGGCCGCCGTGCACGGAATCGAAGGCGCGCACCGCAAGGAGCGTCTCGATTTCGTGATCGATCGCTGTGCGCTCGGCGAAGTGCTGGCGCGACCGATTCGCGCGTGTTCCAAGGGCTTTCGTCAGCGCATCGGTCTGGCCGCCGCGATCCTGCACGACCCGCCGGTGCTCCTGCTCGACGAGCCCACGCACGGGCTCGATCCGTTGCAGGTCGTCCTGTTCCGCGACCTCGTGCGCGAGCTGCGACCGGGGCGCGCGATCCTGCTCTCGAGCCACGTCCTCGCCGAAGTCGCCGAATCGAGCGACCGCCTGCTCGCGATCCAGCGCGGCCGGATCGTGCTCGACCGCACGCTCGCTGACTTGCGCGCGACGAGTGCCTCGGACGCGGGCTCCGTCGAAGCGCAGGTCCTCGCCGCCGTGCGCGCGGGAGCCGGGGCATGAGCTCGACTTCGCGCGAGCCGGTCAGCGTAGAGGCGCGCGGCTCCGGCGCCGCGCTTCGCGCTCCGGGGTTGGCCGGCTTCCGCGCCGTCTTCGCGCGCGAGTTCGCGGCCGCCTTCGACTCCCCCATCGCGTACGTCGCGATCGGCGCGACGCTCTTGGCGACGACGAGTTGGTTCCTGAACGAGTTCTTCCTGACCGGCAAGCTCGACCTCGCGCCGTTCTTCCTCGCTCTGCCGTGGGCGCTCGCGGCCCTCGCGCCGGCGCTCGGCATGCGCCTCTGGTCCGAGGATCTGCGCACGCGCACGTTCGAGCTGTGGCGCACGCTGCCGCTCTCCGCGGCGCAAGTCGTCCTGGGCAAGTACGCCGCCGCGCTGGCGGTCTTGACCTTGTTCCTCGCCGGATCGGCACCCCTCGTCGTGCTGCTCGAATGGCTCGGCGATCCCGACCTCGGCGCGATCACGGCCGGGTATGTGGGCGCATTCCTCCTGGGCGCCGAACTGCTGGCGATCGCGGCGTTCGTCTCGAGCCGCACGCCGGACCAGATCACTGCCTTCCTCCTGTCGGCGCTTGCCGCGTTCCTGATCCTGGCGCTGGGTGAACCGCACGTCGTCGCCGTCCTCGACGGGCTGGCGCCGCCTCTCGGACCGGGCACGTTTTTGGCCGGGACGATTTCGCCGCTGCCGCATTTCGCTCAATTCGTGCGTGGTTTCGTGCCTTTTTCGGGCGTCGTCCAGATGACGGGCGTCGCCGCCGTATTCCTGTACCTCAACGCGCGCAGCGTGACGGAGGAGCGTTCGTGAAGCGCGCAGCCGTCGCGAAGCTCGTGCTCGCGCTGGCACTCGTCGGTTGCGCGCTGATGCTGGCCCGACTCGTCGCCGCACCCGGCGCGCGTGGACTCGAGCTCGGACGCACGCGCGTCACGAGCGTCGATCCAGCGCTCGCGGACCGGCTCGCGCGCGGCGAGCTCGATCTGCTCGTCCAGTGGTTCGGGCCGGCCGCCGCCGATCGGCCCGCGGGCTACGACGGCGTCGAGAACGAGGTCCGCGCGGCTTTCGCGGCGCTCGAGGGTGCCGCACCCGAGCGCGTGCGCACGCAGATCCTGCGACCCGATTCCGACGCGGAGGCGCGTCTCTACGCCGAGACTCTCGGCCTCGCGCCTTTCCGCGCGCGTCGCATCGTGCGCGACGGATGGACGGACGCGCGCGTGTGGTCGTCGCTGCGCACGGTGGTCGCAGGCCAGGGCGCGAGCGTCGTGCGCGCGCTCACGCCGGACCTCGGCGCGAGCACGCAAGCCCTCGTCGCCGCCGGGATCGCCGAAGTCGAAGCTCCGCGGCGGCCGCGCATCGCGCTGTCGGCGCCGTCCGGACACACGCGGCTGCGCGCGCTGCTGCGCGAACTCGGCGACGTCGCCGAGATCGACTACGACGTCGATGCGCAGATCCCCGCCGACGCGGATCTCCTGTGCTGGATCGCGCCTTCGCGCGTCGAGCCCGATCACGTCGCGCGGCTGCGCGCCTTCGTCGAGCGTGGCGGCAGCGCGTTCGTCGCCGCGAGCCGGTTCAGCGCGCGCGTCGACGGCGACCGGATCGTGTACGAGCGCGCGACAAGCTCGCCCGCGGCCCTCTACGCCGAGCTCGGATTGCGCGCGGACGATCGTCCGCTCCTCGAAGCGCCGCCTACGGACGCGGCCGGGTCAGCGAGCGACTGGACCTGGCACGTCGCGCGCTGCATCGGCGCCCGTCAGGACTTTCGCGCCCTCGGATCGCAGCCGAACGGGACGCTCGCGTTCCACGCGCCGACGGCTTTGTCGGCCGATCTCGAACGTCTGAGCCGCACCGGCGCTACGTTCACGTCGATCGCGACCTCGTCCGATCGCTGCTTCGTGCTGCCGGCAGGCACCGAGAGCGTGCGCATCGCCGAATTGGCCGATGGATCGCTGGGCAGCGCGGAGCCGCCGCGCACCCTGGTCGCGCTGATCCGCCCCGACGATCCGACGCACGGTAGCGTCGCGGTCGCGGCATCGGCCGCGCCGTTCGGCGATCTGGGCCTCGCGGATCCGAACTTCGTGCACGCGGAGCTCGTGCGCGTCCTCGTCCGCGGTCTCGCGTCGTCCGAGCGTCGCGCACTCGCCGCCGTGGCGCGCACGAGCCCAACGCCGCTGGCCGACGCGACGACTGCGCAACGCTGGACGTCGCGCGCCCTGTGCGTCGCGCTCGTGCCGCTGCTGCTCGTCCTCATCGGCATCGCCCGTGGAGCGATCTCCGTGCGCGAGTTCGGCGGGCGCACCGTGAGGCTCGGCGCACTGGCATTGCTCGCCTGCGGCGTGATCGGCGTCGCGACCCTCTCGATCGGGACGCGCACGGGGCTCGAGGCCGCGCGCGATTCAGTGCACGCGATCCCAGCCGAGTTGGCCGGCTTGGCGGCTTCGGCCGGGCAAGCCGGCGCGACGATCACGGCTGTCTTCTCGGGATCGGAATCGCTGCCGCCCGCGTTGCGGCCACTGGCGCGCGAGATCGCGAGCCGCTGTCAGCGCCTCGCACGCACAACGCATGGTCTGGAGTTCCGCGAGCGCACGCCGTCCGCGACGAACGATGCGGCCGACCTCCGCGTGCGCGCGCTCGAGCGCACGAGCGATTCCGAGGAAGGCCGGGTCGCGCGCTCGTTCCACGCCAGCCTCGTGGTCGAGTCGGGCGATCGACGGCGTGTGTTGGACTTCGCCGACGCCGCCGCGTTCGAGTACTCCGACTTCCGGATCGCGCTCGCGCTGCGCGACGTGACGACCGGCGAGCGGACGAGGATCGCGTTCGCTTCGGAGCCCTCGCGCGTCACACCGGCCGAGGCACTCGAGCACTACCAGAAGCGCGGGCTCTTCGCGCCGGGCACCGGCGATCCGTTCGCGGCCGCGCGCGCGCTGCTCGAGGGCAACGGCTTCGACGTGCGTCGCGACGACCCGACGCGCGCCGACGACGGCTCCGTCACCGCCGATGCCCTGCTCGTGTGGATGCAGCCGCTGCGCGATGCGACGACGGGCGCGCGCAAACTCGCGCGACATCTGGCGGCGGGAGGTCGCGCGCTCGTCGCGGCGCAACAGTACCGCGTCCGTCCGAGAGCACGCTCGGATGGCGCCGGCGATGCCGCGCTGTGGCCGGAGCCGCTGTTCCCCGACGTCGACCGCCTGTGGTTGCCCGCGATCGGGATCACGCTGCGGCCCGAGCTCGTGCTCGACGCGCAGAGCGGCGTGTTGCGCACTCGCGGCACGCGCGAGCGCGAAGGCCGCGTCGAGTCGGTGACGATGGATCTCGCGAACGCGCTCGTCGTGCGCTCGACGCCCGCCTCCCGTCCGCCGAGCGCGTACACCGCGGGAGTCGGCGATCTACTGATGCAGAGCCCGGCTCACATCGAGCTCGACGCCGCGCGCCTGCGCGAGCACGCGTTGATCGCGCAGCCGATCCTCACGACCTCGGATCGCGCCTGGACCGCACCTTGGTCGGGCGGCGACGTCCCACCGTCCGCGTTCGAGCCCGCCGGTTCCACGACCGCGGCGCGCACGTTGGGCGTGCTCGTCGAGGGCCGTTTTCCCGGCCCGAACGCCGATCCGCGGCTCGAGGACGCTCCGCGCGAAGAGAGACCGGCCGGCACGGGACGCCTCGTCCTGTACGGGACTTCGGAGCCGTTCACGGAGGCGTACCTCGCGACCGACGGCGCGGACCACGCGCGGCTCCTCTTGCAGACGTGCGCGGCGCTCGCATTGCCGCCGGAGTTCGCGGACCTGCTCGCGCTCCGACCCACGGTCGGCGGCTACCGTGCACTCGACGCCGACCAGCGTCTGCGTGCGCGCGCGATCACGCTCGCGTCGGGACCGGCGCTGGTCCTCTTGCTGGCCTTCGCGTGGCGCACATGGCGCGGACGCCGAGCCGGAGCCGCGGCCGTCCGCGCGTGGAGATCCGCGTGAAGAGCGCGACGATCGCCTGGACCTCATGCCTGGTGCTCGCCGGCCTCGTTTTCCTCGAGCGCTCCTTCGCGCGTCGCGCGGCTTCCGACGGCGTCGAGCGACTCGTGCCCGCGGCGCGGATGGAGGGACGCACGCTGGCCGGCTTCACGCTCGAATCGGCCGGACAGGACCTCACGTACTTGCGTTCGCGGGGATTGTGGCGCTGTCGCGAAGCGTTCGGCGCGGTGTGCGAAACCGAAGCCGTCGCGGCGTTCCTCTCGGCCGTGACCGGAGCGCGCGGTTCGCTCGTCTGCGCCGGCGACGAATGCGTCGAGCGCGCGGGAGTTCGCGCGCCGGATGGACTGAGGCTCGCCTTGCACGGGCCGAAGTTCCTGACGGATCCCGCGCGCGACACGTACTTCGAACTCGCCTTGGGGCCCGCACGCACGCCGGAGCAAGGCGGAGCCCCGTTCGCCGAAGTCGCGGGGACGGGGCGCGTGCTGGAGATCGATCGCGATCCGCGCGTCTTCCTCGATGCCACCGGACGGCCGGCGCCCCTCGTCGACACGCGCGTCCTGGCCGGCTGTTTCGCGCCCGGATTCGCCGGGTTCGAGCGCATGTTCGTCGACCGCGGCGACGGCTCCGCCGAGATCACCAGCGAGACGCCTGCCGATCCGAACGCCGAACGTCGCTGGTTCCTCGTCGAAGGCGAGTCGCGCCGAGAAGCTCTCCTGTGGCGCGTCGGCGGTTACGTCTCGCTGTGGGTGCGGATGCGCTGGGAGGGCATCGACGATCCGCGGCAGGTGATCGCTCTGGGCCTCGATCCGCCGCTGGCGACGATCACGCTCGCTCCGAACGTGGGCGAGACCGTCCAGATCCGCGTGTCGGCGCCCGACGCGGCGAACCGCGTGCACCTGTGGAATCGCGCCACGAACGTCGTCGCGTGGGTGCGCGCGGAATGGCTGCCCGAGATCGTCCCCGCCGCGGAGGATTTCACGCGCGTCGAGGGCGGAAATCCATGGGAGCGGTGGCTCGTGCCGCGTTGAGAGTCACGGTTCCAGTCGAGATCCTGATGCAGACAGAGCCTCCTCCACGCCGCGGCGCGGAGGAGGCTCTGCCTGCACCGCGGTCGTGACCGAGGTTCAGCCGCTCAGCGCCAGGCGATCCCCAGCGCCGAGAGAGTGGGCGTCCGGTTCGTCGCCGCGTTGGCGACGAAGGTCACGCGCGTCTGCAGGAACCGCGCGCCGTCCGGCGCGTTCGCGGAGGGCTTCCACGTGCGGTCGACCTGTGAGTAGGTCGGTTGCGCTCCGGTGAGTGCGTCGCCTTAGGCATCGAGGAACGCCGCATCGGTCGTGAGGTTCGCGTTCGCGACCGCGTTCGCACCGCGGAAGGCGAGTTGGAGCTCGCTGCCAGCCGGTTGCTGCGCGTCGTTCGGCTCGACCGCGGTGGACCACTGCGCCGACGCGAGCGCGGAATCGAGCCAGATCGAGTGCATGCGGCTCACGCGCACGACGAGGCCCATCGCGCCGACGTAGTAGGAGTCGTCCACGGCAGCGTGGGCGCGCCCGGCGTCGGCTGCGAGTTGGGATCGAATCCGCCCGTCGCCACCGCCTGCAGGTCGGGGTCGATGGTCACGATCCCCGAAGTGCTCTGCCCGCCGGTCGAGAAGGCCCGCCGGTTCGGTCGCGACGAGTTGGCCGACGCGAGCGAGATGTCGAAGCGGTTCAGCCCGCCCGTCGCCGCGTCGGGGTAGCAGCGGAACTCCAGGAGCAGCGGCAGACCGATCGTGGGCACCGATCCGGGGGCATACGGCACGCCCGAGGGGAGATGCGATTGCCCCGCGACGCTGTTCACGATGCGCATCTCCGCTCCGGAGCCGCCGGCTCCACCCGTGGCGAGCAGCCCGGTGTCACGCCACGTGTGCGCGCGTACTGGTCGAGCGGGATGCCGCGGTTCAGCGGCCAGGGCATGACCGTCGTGCCCGTCGAGGTCACGGTCACGTCCGACGGCTGGACGACGTAGCCCGGAATCCCGCTCGCGCCCGGGTGCACCGTGCGCGGCGGAGCGGGAATTCGTGGTCATCGGCGAGCAGTCTCCGTGAGGGTCCGGCCTCCCCGGGCGCGACACCCAAGTCGGTTGCGGGTTTCCGGTTTCAGCCGCCGAGCGGGCGCTCGAACAGCCAGCGTCGGGCATGCGCTTGCCGTGCCGTCGCGGGCTTCAAACCGAAGCGCACGACCGACGTCACCTCGAGCACGGCCATCGCCTCCTCGGGCGAATCGGTGACCGTGAGGAGCTCGAGGTCCGCGCGATCGATCGTGCCCTGCTCGGCCATGTTCGCGAGCAGATCGAGCAAGGGCCGCCAGTACTCGGTGCCCATCAGGATCACGGGGAAGTCCCGCACCTTCCCGGTCTGGATCAACGTGGCCGCCTCGAAGAGCTCGTCCAGCGTGCCGAACCCGCCGGGCATGACGACGAACGCGTAGCTGTACTTCACGAGCATCAGCTTGCGCACGAAGAAGTAGCGGAAGGTCACGAAGCGGTCGAGGTAGCCGTTCTCGCGCTGTTCCTTGGGCAGGACGATGTTCGCGCCGACCGACCGACCGCCGACGTCCTTCGCGCCGCGATTCGCGGCTTCCATGATCCCGGGACCGCCGCCGGTCAGCACGGTGAAGCCGCGGCGCGCGATGCGCCGGCCCATCTCGCGCGCCAGCTCGTAGTGCGGATGGTCCTCGGCGAAGCGCGCGGAACCGAACACCGTGACGCACGGTCCAACGAAGTGCAGCGCACGGAACCCGCGCACGATCTCGCGAAAGATGCGCACGGCGCGCAGGAGCTCGGATCCGCGACTGGCCGGTCCGGCCAGGAACTGGATCTCGTCCGACGGCGGCGGATCCTTCCCCCACGTGTCACGGGTCGAGACGGGGGGCGCGGGTTCGCTGTGCATCGCGCGAGCATGACGCACACGAGATCGTGGATCCAAGGCCGTTTCGGACGCTACGCTCGTGCGTTCCATGCAGCACGGGATCGTCCAGAAGTTCGGGGGCACGTCGGTCGGCAGCGCGGACGCGATCCGCCGCGTCGGCGCGATCGTGGGAGCCGCGCGGGCGCGCGCGCCGTTCGTCGTCGTGTCGGCGGTCGGGGGCGTGACCAACAAGCTGTTCGAGCTGGGCGAGCTCGCGCTGGCAGGCGGCGACGTCGCCGAAAAGACGCGGGACATCGAGGTACTGCACCAGAAGATCCTCGCGGATCTGAGCCTCGCGCCCGACCTGGTCGCACCGTGGCTCGCCGAGCTGCGCGATCTCGCGCGCGGCATCGCGCTCCTTCGCGAGCGCAGCCCGCGCACGCAGGATCGACTCGCGAGCCTGGGCGAGCGCATGAGCGCGCGCATCGTCGCCGCGCACTTGGCGCAGTCGGGTCTGCCCGCTCACGCCCTCGACGCGTGGGACGCGGGCCTCGAAACGGACGCGCGCTTCGGCTGCGCGCGGCCGCTGTCCACTTGCGATGCGAAGATCCGCGCGGCGGCGCGCGACCAGGACGGGATTCCCGTAGTCACCGGCTACCTCGGACGCGAAGCCGCCGGCGCCGTCACGACGCTGGGGCGCGGCGGCAGCGATTACTCCGCGGCGATCTTCGGGGCGGCGCTGGGCGTCGAAGAGATCCAGATCTGGACCGACGTCGACGGCGTGATGAGCGCCGATCCCCGCCAGGTGAAGTCGGCGCGGCGCGTGCCCGTGCTCTCGTTCGCCGAAGCGGCCGAGCTGGCGTTCTTCGGCGCGAAGGTCCTGCACCCCGCGACCATGGCCCCGGCGGTGCGCGCGCGGATCCCGATCCGCGTGCTGAACACGTGGGCTCCGTTGGAGACGGGCACGCGCGTGGTCGCGTCGCTCGCGCCGACGGAGCGCGGCATCAAGTCGATCGCGACGAAGAGCCCCATCGCGGCCGTGAACGTCGTGGCCAGCGAGATGATGTTCCAGTACGGCTTCCTCGAGCGCATCGCGGACGCGTTCGCGCGCCACGAGGTCGTCGTCGACGTCATCGCGACGTCCGAGGTCTCGGTCGCGCTCACCGTCGATGCCGCCGCGCGCCTCGAAGCGGTGGTCGCCGACCTCGGCACGTTCTCGGACGTGTCCGTCGTGCGCGATTTGGCGCTGGTCAGCGTCGTCGGCGAGGAGCTGCGCGACGGACTCGCGGTGCAGGCGCGCATCTTCGCGACGCTGGCCGAGCTGGGTGTGCGAGCCGAGATGGCCAGTTACGGCGCGACGCGCAACAACCTCTCGATCGTCGTGCCGCGCGAGCGCCTGAAGGACGTCGTGGACGCCCTTCACGAACGCTTGTTCCAGACGGGTTGATCCGGTCCCTCGCGCTTTTCGCTCCCTTGCGGAACCTGCCGGTCGAGGTAGGCTTTGCCCGTGATGATTCAGCGCGCAACGATTCGTGCTGCCAGGCTGCCTTCCGCGCAGTGGTGGCGATGGCTCCGACCCGAGGTCGCCTCGGGGATCGGGTGCGCCGTCTAGACGCCCCGCCCCTTCGACGCGCGCGACCTCGGGCCCCTGCTTCGGCGGGGGCTCGCTCGTTTTCGGACCTCTTTCCAGGCCTCTTTCCCGCCTCCGATCCGCATCCTTCCCTCCACCGGAACCCTGACCGTTCCTCCGCTCATGCACAGCCCCTTCGAACGCTCCGAACCCGCCGAGTCCGACCGCCTGCGCATCGCGTGGGCGGCGTGGCCGGCGGATCTCGCGACGCCGGTCCAGGCGTTCCTGTCGCTACGGGCCGCGGGACACCGCGTGTGCCTGCTCGAGTCGGTCGAGGGTCCGGCGCGGCTCGCGCGCTACTCGTTCCTGGCCGTCGATCCGACCGCGTCGCTGCGCTGCGATCGCTCGGGCAACGTGCTGCGCCGCGCGGATGCGGCCGACGAGCGCATCGAGGGCGCGCCGCACGAGGCGCTGCGCAAGGTCGCGCGGCGCACGCAGGCCGTGCACCCGGCGAACCTGCCGCCGTCCCTACCTCCTTTTCGCGGCGGCTGGATCGGCTGGCTCGCGTACGAGTGGGCCACGCGCCTCGAGCCGCGTGTCCCGCGCGCGCGCAACGATCCGTGGAACGTGCCCGACGCGACGTTCGACCTGTACGAGGACGTCGTGGCGTTCGACCACGCTTCGCAGCGCGTGTTCGTCGTCGTTCCGTGCCCCGACGGCGCGCGCGGACACGCGGCGGCGCAGGAGCGCGCGGCGCGGCTCGCCGCCGACGCGCTCGAGGGCGACGCGCGCGCCAGCGGGACGTTCCGCCTGCAGGGTTCGTTCGAGGCGCGCACGGAACCCGCGGAGTTCCGCCGCGGCGTCGAGACGCTGCGCAACGCGATCGCGGCCGGAGACATTTTCCAGGGCGTGCTCTCGCAGCGTTTCGAGCAGCATTTCTCGGGCGATCCGTTCACGGCCTACCGCGTGCTGCGTGTCGTGAACCCGAGCCCGCACATGTTCTACTTCGAGGCCGACGGGTTGACGCTGATCGGCAGCTCGCCCGAGCGGCTCGTCGGCGTGCGCGGCGGCCGCGCCGAGAACCGCCCCATCGCCGGGACGCGCCCGCGGTCCTCGGATAGCGCGGAGGACGAGCGCCTGGGCGAGGAACTGCTCGGTGATCCGAAGGAGCGCGCCGAGCACGACATGCTGGTCGACCTCGCGCGCAACGACCTCGGGCGCGTGGCGCGGACCGGGACTGTGCGCGTCAAGGAGCACATGCAGCTCGAGCGCTTTGCGCGCGTGCAGCACCTCGTGTCGCGCGTCGAGTGCGAGCTCGCCTCGGGCCGCGACGCGCTCGACGCTCTGGCCGCGGCATTTCCCGCGGGAACGGTGTCGGGCGCACCCAAAGTGCGCGCGATGCAGCTGATCGCCGAGGTCGAGCGCGACACGCGCGGTCCCTACGCCGGTTGCTTCGGCTACCTCGACGCGGCCGGCAACCTGGACACGGCGCTGTGCCTGCGCACGTTCGTGGCGCGCGACGGCGTGCTGTCGGTGCAGAGCGGCGCGGGCATCGTGTACGACTCCGATCCCGAAGCCGAGCTGCGCGAGACGCTGCACAAGGCCGGCGCGCTCTTCGAAGCCGCCGCGCGCGCCGATTCCGATTCGTTCCGCACTCCCGCGCAGACGGTACAGCGATGATCCTCCTGCTCGACAACTACGACTCGTTCACGTGGAACATCTACCAGGCGCTGGCCGCGTTGGGCGCGGAGGTCGAAGTGCGCCGCAACGACGCGCTCACCGTCACTGACGTCCTGGCCATGCAGCCGGCCGGCATCGTGCTTTCGCCAGGGCCCGGCCGACCGAGCGACGCGGGCATCCAGCCCGAACTCTTGCGCGCTCTCCCCGAACGCATGCCGCTCCTCGGCGTGTGCCTCGGACACCAGGGCCTCGTGGAATCCTGCGGCGGCACGCTCGAGCGCGATCCGATCCCGGTGCACGGCAAGAGCTCGCTGGTGCACCACGACGGCTCCGCGCTCTACCTCGGTCTGCCGAATCCGTTCCAAGCGGGTCGCTACCACTCGCTGCGCGCGGTACGCGACGCGCTGCCCGCCGAGCTGAAGCTCACCGCGTGGACGTCCGACGGGCACGTCATGGGTGTGCAGCACGTGCGTCTGCCGCGTTTCGGCGTGCAGTTTCACCCCGAATCGATCCTGACGCCGCAGGGCGAACGCATCGTGGCCCGTTTCCTCCAGATCGCGGGCGAGCCGCTCGCGATCCGCGTTTAGCACATGGAACTCAGCCACGCGCTCCAGCAGGTGAAGTCCGGTGGCGTGCTTCAGCGCGCCGAGGCTCACGCCGTCTTCGCCGGCCTGCTCGAACGCGAGTTCGCGACGTGGGAACTCGTCGACCTGCTGATCGCGCTGGCCGCGCGCGGCGAGACGCCGGCTGAAATCGCCGGCGCGGCCGACGCGCTGCGCGAGCGCATGATCGTCTTCGAGCACGACGCGGTCGATGCGATCGACACGTGCGGCACCGGCGGCGACGGGCTGCGCTCGTTCAACATCTCGACCGCCGCGGCGATCGTCGCCGCCGCCGCCGGCGCGCGCGTGGTCAAGCACGGCAACCGCAGTCAATCGAGTCGCTGCGGGAGCGCCGACCTGCTGGAAGCGGCCGGGATCCCGCTCGATTTGCCGGCGGATCGCGCGCGCGCGTGCCTCGACAAGGCCGGCATCACGTTCCTCTTCGCCCCGACCGCGCATCCGCTGCTGGCGCGCGTGGCGCCGGTGCGCAAGGCGCTCGGCATCCGCACACTCTTCAACTACCTCGGGCCGCTGTGCAATCCCGGGCGCGTTCGCCGGCAGCTGCTGGGCGTTCCCGAAGCGCGACGCGTCGCGCCGATGGCGGATGCGTTGCGCGAGCTCGGACACGAGCGCGCGTACGTGGTGCACGGCGCAGGCGGAGCGGACGAACTGATGCCCGGACTCGACAACGTGGTGCACGCGGTCGGCGACCTGCCCGCTTGGGACAGCGCGGCGCATCGCGCATTCCGCGCCAGCGCGCCGCAGGACCTGCGCGGCGGCGACGCGCGCCACAACCTGGCGATCCTCACCCGACTCCTGGACGGCGCCGTCGGTCCAGTGCGCGACGCGGTCGTGTTGAACGCCGGAGCCGCGCTCGTCGTGGCCGGCGTCGCCGCGGCTCCGGAAGATGGGCTGGCGCGCGCCGACGCCGCCATCGCCGAAGGCCGGGCACGCACGACGATGGACCGCTGGATCGCGACGGCACGAGGAGGCGTATGAGCACGACGAAGCTGGACGGGATCGTCGAGGCCGTGAAGAAGCGCAGCGCGTCGCGCCGCCGCCAGATGACGTTCGAGAGGCTCGAAGACCACGTGAAGCCCGATTCGTGGCGGCGAGAGCGCGTGCTCACGGCGCTCACGAAGCCGGAGCTGGCGTACATCTGCGAGCTGAAGCGTCGCTCGCCGTCGGCGGGTCCGCTGCTCGTCGAGGCCGACGACGGTTCGCGCACGGGGCCTTCGCGCCGCGTGCGGATCGGGCCGAAGTGGCTGTCGCTCGCCGGCGCGTACAAAGAGGGCGGCGCGGAGATGCTCTCGGTGCTGACCGAAGAGGACCACTTCGACGGCTGCCTCGACGACCTGCGCACGGTCGAGTTCACGCGGCTGCCGCGCCTACGCAAGGACTTCGTCGTCGACGAGTGCATGGTGCTCGAAGGCTGCTCGTTCGGCGCGGACGCGATCCTCCTGATCGCGGCGATCCTCGACGACTCGACGTTGGCGCGGCTGCGCGCGCTGGCCAAGGAGTACGGCATCGCGGTCCTGCTCGAAGTGCACGACGAGCTCGAGCTGGAGCGCGCGCTGCCGCTCGAACCCGAGATGATCGGCGTGAACGCGCGCGATCTGCGCACGCTGACGACGGATCTCGCCGTCGTCGAGCGCCTGCTGCCACGCGTGCCCAAGGGCGTGCTGCGCGTCGCCGAGAGCGGCATCCGCGGCGTGGACGACTTGAAGCGCGTGCGCGCCGCCGGTGCGGACGTCGTGCTGGTCGGTGAGACGCTGGTGAAGTCCGCCGATCCCACCGCGACGCTCCGCGCATGGAAGGAAGCGTTGCGTGGTCACTGAACCGGTACCCCGCATCAAGGTCTGCGGCCTGCGCGGCGCGGAGGACCTGCCCGCACCGTTCCCCGCGGCGCTCGACGCCGTGGGATTCGTCGGGTGGCATCGCTCGCCGCGTTGCGTGACGCCCGAGCGCGCCGCGCGCGTCGTCGACGCGATCCCGCGCCGCGTGCTGCCCGTCGCCGTGCTGGTCGAGCCGCTTCCGGAAGAAGCCGAGCGCTTCCTGCGCGCGTCGGGTTGTCGCGCGCTGCAGCTGTGCGGCCGCGAGAGGCCCACGGAGTGGATCGATTTCCCCTACCCGATCTTCCGCCGCGTCGCAGTGGACGAACACGCGGAGGCGGAGATGGATGCATGGTCCGCGCTCGCTTCGGGCTTCGTGCTCGATCATCCCGCCGCCCAGGGCGGCACTGGAATCGCCGTGGATTCGACGCTGGCGCGCAAGCTCGCCGAGCGCGGCGTCTGCATCCTCGCCGGCGGGCTCCACGCCGAGAACGTCGCGGACCTGGCGGCCGCGGTGCGTCCGCGCGGCGTCGATGCGAGCTCGCGGCTCGAGCGCGCCGACGGCCGCAAGGACCCCGCGCGCGTGCTCGCCTTCGTCGAAGCCGCCGCACGCGCTCTGTCGCTGCAGGAATCGACACGATGACGAACACCGGCCGATTCGGCGCATTCGGCGGCCAATATGCGCCGGAGACGCTCGTCGCGCCGCTGCAGCGCCTCGAAGCAGCTTGGAATGCCGCGCGCGACGACGACGTCTTCCAGACGGAGCTCGCGCGGCTCCTCGGCACGTTCGCCGGACGTCCTACGCCGCTGCACCACGCGGCGAACCTGTCGCGCGAGCTCGGGCTCGAGCTGTGGCTCAAGCGCGAGGACCTGCTGCACACGGGCGCGCACAAGATCAACAACGCCATCGGTCAGTGCCTGCTCGCGCGGAAGATGGGCCAGCGCCGTATCGTCGCCGAGACCGGCGCGGGCCAGCACGGTGTCGCGACGGCGGCGGCGTGCGCGCAGCTCGGGCTCGAGTGCGTCGTCTACATGGGCGAAGTCGACGCCGAGCGTCAGAAGCCCAACGTGCTGCGCATGGACCTGCTCGGCGCGCGCGTCGAACGCGTGGGGACCGGGCAGAAGACGCTGAAAGACGCCGTGAATGCCGCGATGCGCGACTGGGCCGGCGATCCGAACGGGACGCATTACTGCCTGGGCAGCGCGCTTGGGCCGCATCCCTTCCCGTCGATCGTCGCCGGATTCCACGAGGTCATCGGCCGCGAGGCGCGCGCGCAGTACGCCGACGCGAGCGACGGCGAGCTGCCCGACGTCGTCGCCGCGTGCGTCGGCGGCGGGAGCAACGCGATCGGCATCTTCCGCGCGTTCCTCGACGAACCGCGCGTCGCGCTCGTCGGCGTGGAAGCGGGCGGGGACGGCCTCGAGACCGGTCGTCACGCGGCGCGCTTCGCCGGCGGATCGCCGGGCGTCCTGCACGGGACGCGCACGTACGTGCTGCAAGACGAGGAAGGTCAGATCCGTCCGACGCACAGCATCTCGGCCGGGCTCGACTACCCGGCGGTCGGGCCGGAGCACGCGGCGCTCTTCGAGTCGGGCCGCGCGCGCTACGCGTCGGCGACCGACGGCGAAGCACTCGCGGGGTTCATGCGCCTTGCGCGTTCCGAGGGCATCCTGCCCGCGCTCGAGAGCGCGCACGCGATCGGCTGGATCCTGCGCGAGGCACCCGCGCTGCGCGGCAAGCGCGTCGTCGTCAACTTGTCTGGACGCGGCGACAAGGACCTCGACACGATCCTGCGCGCGCGCGCCGGGGGGGCGACGTGAGCGCGACGAACCGGCTCGTGGCGCGGCTCGACGCGGAGAAGCGCGCGGGTCGTCGCGGCGTGGCGCCGTTCCTCACGGCCGGCGACGGCGGGCTCGAGCGCACGCTGGCCTGCTTGCGTGCGCTCGATCGGGCCGGTGCCGCGTGCGCGGAACTCGGCCTGCCTTTCAGCGATCCGATCGCCGACGGTCCGGTGCTGCAAGCGGCGGCGGACCGCGCGCTGGCGGCAGGGACGACGTACGCGAACGTGTGCGAGCTGCTGCGCGCGTTCCGCGCCGGCGATGCGCATCACCCGGCGAGCGCACTGCCGATCGCGATCATGTCGTACTCGAATCCCCTGCTCGTGCGCGGACTCGAGCGTTCCGCGCGCGAGCTCGCGAGCGCCGGCGCCGACGCGTGGCTCGTGCCCGACGTGCCGCTCGAGGAGGGCGACGAACTGCGCGCCGCGGGCGCCGCCGCCGGCCTCGCCTGCATCGCGTTCGTGTCCCCCACGACGGACGACGCGCGGCTCGAGCGCGCGGCGCACGCTTCGCGCGGATTCCTCTACGCGATCGGCCGTTTCGGCGTCACGGGGACGTCGACCGATCTCGATGGCGACGCGCAGTCGTTCCTGGCACGCGTACGCGAAGCCTGCGGCGAGCTCCCGCTGGCCGTCGGCTTCGGCATCGACACGCCCGCGAAAGTGCGCGCCGCGGTGCGCCACGCCGACCTCGCGATCGTCGGCAGCGCGCTCGTCCAGCACGTGCACGAGGTCGGCGGCGACGCGTGCGCCGCGGCCGGCGCCGCCGAGCATTTCGTCCGCGACCTCCGACGAGGACTGACACCATGATCCAGGCCCTGCGCCATCAACTGCGCCACCTCGACGGCGCGATCCTCGCGCTGCTCGACGAACGCGCGCGCCTCCTGCTGCACACATCCATCACCGATCCGCTGCGACGCGCGGCCGTGGACGACATCCTTCGCCGTCACACGGGCCCGTTCCCGGCCGACGGTGTGACCGACGTGTTCGCCGCGATCGACCGCCACTGCGACACTTTTTCTCTCGAGGAGCAGCCGTGATCGTCCGCCTCGTCCACGGCACGACGGAAGAGACCGTGCGCGACCTCCAGGAGTCGCTCGAGCGCGAGGGCCTGCGCGTGCTGCGCTCACGCGAGCGTTCGCGACCGATCCTCGCGCTGGCGGGCAAGATGCCGAAGGGCCTCGTCGAGTCGTTGACCAGCCGTCCCGACGTCGAGGACGTCACGAAACCGATGGGCGAGCTGCTGCTCGTCGCGCGCTCGATGCGCGAACGCCCCAGCGTCGTCGACGTCGGCTCCGTGAAGGTCGGCGGCGGCACCGTCGTCGTGATCGCCGGCCCCTGCAGCGTCGAGGGCCGCGAGCACGTGCTCTCCGTCGCGCGTCAAGTGCGCGACGCCGGCGCGCACCTGCTGCGCGGCGGCGCGTTCAAGCCGCGCACCAGTCCGTACCAGTTCCAGGGCTTCGGCGTCGAAGGTCTGCGCCAGCTCAAGGACGCTGGCGAAGCGACCTCGCTGCCCGTCGTGAGCGAGATCATGGACGCCGCCGACCTGCCCGCGTTCCTCGAGCACGACATCGACTGCCTGCAGGTCGGCGCGCGCAACATGCAGAACTTCAGCTTGCTCAAGGCGATCGCGCGCGCAGGGAAGCCCGTGCTGCTCAAGCGCGGGCTCGCCGCGACGGTCGAGGAATGGCTGCACGCGGCCGAGTATCTGGCCGAAGGCGGCTGCGAACGGATCCTCCTGTGCGAGCGCGGCATCCGCACGTACGAGAAGGCCACGCGCAACACGCTCGACCTCACGGTGCTGCCGCTGATGCGCGAATGGACGCACTTGCCGCTGCTCGTGGACCCGGCGCACGCGGCCGGAATCGCGCGCATCATCCCGCCGCTTTCACGCGCCGCGATCGCGGCCGGCGCGGACGGCGTCGCGGTCGAAGTGCACGAGAACCCGGCCGAAGCGCGCAGCGACGGACCGCAGGCGCTGTTGCCGGCGGAGCTGGTGCACCTCGTGGCCGAGTCGCGCGTGATGGCCGCGGCGACGGGGCGATCGTTGCACGCACCGTCGCGGGGCTGAAGAACGCCCAACATGACCAGTGCCTCGCTCGATCAGATCGTGGCCGCCGTGCGCACGCGCTCGGCCGAACGCCGGCAACGGATGAGCCTCGACGAGCTCGTTCGGCGCGTTCACCCGGATCCATTGCGCCGCGCACGCGTGATCGACGCGCTGACGAAGCCCGATCTGGCGTTCATCGCCGCGCTAGAGCGCGCGTCCCCGTCGGGCGGACGCATGTACTCCGAGGAGCCCGGTGACCGTCCCGATGCCGATCGCCGCGCCGGACCGCGCTGGCGCGCGCTGGCCGCGGCCTTTCGCGAGGGCGGCGCCGACGTGCTGGTCGTGGGCACGGAGTCGGACCACTACGACGGCGAGCTCGAGGACATCGAGAGCGTCGCATTCACCGAGCTGCCGGTGATGCGCGCCGACTTCATCGTCGACGAAGGCATGGTGCTCGAAAGCGCGCTCCACGGCGCGCATGCCGTCCAGATCATCGCCGCGGTCTTGGACGACGCGACGCTCACGCGCCTGCGCGCGAGTGCACGCTCGATCGGACTGGCCGTGATGATCGAGGTCCACCATGAGCGCGATTTCGAGCGCGCGCTGCCGCTCGAGCCCGAACTGCTCGGCGTGAACGCTCGCGACCGTCGCACGATGGCCATGGACCCCGGTGCGTTCGAACGGCTGCTCCCGCGCGTTCCTCCGGGAATCCTACGCGTCGCGCTCTCGGGTCTCGCGACCGACGACGACATGCGCCGCGCGCGCACCGCCGGCGCCGATGTCGCGCTGGCGGGCGGAGCGATCATGAAAGCGCCAGATCCCGTCGCAGCGCTGCGCGGCTGGCGCAGCGCGGTGCGCGGGGTGCGACGCTAGCGGCCCGGTGCGACGGACGTTCATCCGCGCGCCAGGATCCGGCACGCTTGCGCCTTGATCACTAGGCGCACCTGGCTGTCCCGCGCGAGGTCGAGGTCGGAGACCGCGCCCGGCGTCAACAGCACCGTGAGCACGATTCCCGGTCCGACTCGCGCTTCGATCCACGCGTCCTCGCCGTCGATGCGAACGTCTTCGATTCTCGCCGGCAGCGCGTTTCGCGCGGAGATACCCAACAGATCGCCCGTCGCGACGAGTACGTCCTCGGCGCGCAGCGCCACGAGCACGTCTTCGCCGGCGACGAGTCCTCGCTCGGCGACGGCCAGCTCGACACCGGGTGCGAGCTCGACGTGCGACTCGCGGCCGGGCACCACGCGGCCGCGCAGGAGGTTCTCGAACGTGCCCGCGCCGCGCGCGGCGGCGAGCAGCACGCGGCGCGCGGGACCGTGCTCGACCACGCGGCCGTTCTCGAGGCGCACGCATTCCTCGCACAAGGCCAGGATCTCCGTCGGATCGTGCGACACGACGACGAGCGGCACGTCGAACGCGTCCCGCACGCGCGCGAGGTGCGCGAGGCTCGCGCGACGCAGCTCGAGGTCCAGCGACGCCAGCGGCTCGTCCAGCAGCAGGATCGCCGGATCGCTGGCGAGAGCCCGCGCGAGCGCCACGCGCTGGCGCTCGCCGCCGGACAGCGTGCCCGGCATGCGCTCGAGCAGCGCGCCGAGGCCGAGCACGTCGATGGACCGCCGCAAGAGCTCCTCGTTCGCACCAGCGTCGCCGCGACTCGCGCCCGCGCGCAGGTTCTGGTCCACCGTCCAATGTGGGAACAAGAGCAAGTCCTGCGGCACGTAGCCGACGCGCCGTCGCTGCGCGGGCACGTCGATCGCGCGCGCGGCGTCGAACCAGGTGTCTCCACCCACGACGATGGTCCCGCTGTTCGGTCGCCTCCAACTGGCGAGCGCCTCGACGAGGCTCGTCTTGCCCGAACCCGACGGGCCGAACAGCCCGAGCGTGCGTGCGCTGCTCGCGAAGCGCGCCGCGAGGCGGAAGCGGCCTTGCGTCTGCCCGATATCGACCACGATGTTCATGCCGGCACTCGCGCGCGGCCGAGTCGCTCGACGCTGTAGAGCACGACGAACGCCAGCGCGGTCGCGACGCCGACGAGGAGCAGCGCGCCGCGCTCGTTCCCGAGCTGGATCTCGTCGAAGATCGCCAGCGGGATCGTCTGCGTGCGGCCGGGGATGTTGCCGGCGACGATCACCGTCGCGCCGAACTCGCCCAGCGCGCGGCCGAACGCCAGCGCCAGCGCCGCGACGAGACCGCGGCCGGCGAGCGGGATCGTCACGCGCGCGAAGACAGCCGTGCGCGACATGCCCAGCGAGCGCGCCATGCGCTCGAGCCGCGGATCGACGACTTCGAACGCCGCGCGCGCCGTGCGCGCGGCGAGCGGAAAGCTGACGACGGCGCTGGCGAGCACCGCGCCGCGCCACGTGAAGAGCACGCCTGGATCGAAGCCCAGCGTGCCTTCCCCCAGCGGTCCGCTGCGCCCGAAGAGGACGAGCAGCAGGTATCCGATCGCAGTCGGCGGCAGAACGAGCGGCAGCGCGAGCGTCGTCTCGACCACGCTCTTGCCGCGGAATTCGAAACGCGCCAGCGCGAAGCCCGCGAACAGCGCGAACGGCGTGACGACGATCGTCGCGATGCATGCGACGCGCAGGGTCACGAGCAGCGCGTCGACGAGCTTCGCATCGAACTCCATTCAGTTCGCGGAGTCGATCACGACGAAGCCGTTGCGCTCGAAGATCGCACGAGCATCAGGCGTCGAGAGGTGCTTCACGAAGGCCGCGCCGAGATCGGTCGCCGCGCCGTTCTTCACGACAGCCGCCGGGTAGCGGATGACCGGCCCCTCGCTCTCGGGCACCGCGTGCACGACGCGCACGCGCTTCGAGTGCCCGGCGTCCGTCGCGTAGACGATCCCCGCCTGACAACCGCCCGATTCCACCGCGGCCAGCGCGGCGCGCACGTCGACGCCCGGAACCACGCGCGCGCGGATCGAGTCGTACAGGCCGATCGTCGTGAGCCACGTCTTCGCGTAGCGGCCGGCCGGCACCGTCTCCACGTTGGCGAGCGACCAGCGCGCGATGCGCGGATCGGCGAGCTGTTCCTTCGTGAATCTGCCGGTGAAGGCGCCCGACGCGCCGTCGATCGGCTCGATGACGACGAGCCGGTTCGCGACCAAGTCCTTGCGCGTCGTCGCGTCGATGCGCGACGCGGTCGCGACCTCGTCCATCTCATCCTCGTCGGCCGAGAGGAACGCGTCGGCGCGATCCGCGGCCACGATCTGCTTCGAGAGATCACCCGACGAACCGAACGCGAAGACGACCTTCGCGTTCGCGGCCATCTCGAACGCGGGCGCGATCTCCTGCAGCGCGTCGCGCAGGCTCGTCGCGGCGAAGACGGTGACCTCGCGCTGCGTCGCGGTATTCGCGGCCGCCGGCACGGTGGCGGGCGCCCGCGCTTTGGCAGCCGGCTGCTCGCGCGCGCATCCGACGAACACGAGCGCGCACGCCGGGAGGGAAAGGACCAGCCTCAACTCGAACCTCCGGAAGCGAGCAACACGTCGGTCGCCTTCACGATGGCGGTCGCCCGCACGCCGATCGCGAGGCCCAGCCGATCCACGGAATCCGTGGTGATCACCGACCCCATGCGCACGCCCGGCGCGACCTCGACGACGACCTTCGTGACCACGTCGCCGCGCACGAGCTCGACGACGCGGCCGGGAAAGGTGTTGGTCGCGCTGAGCGCGCCCAGGTCGATCTCGGGCCGCCTCTCAGCGTGCGCGAGCAGGTCGGCGAGGAAGCGCACGGAGTCCGGCCGCTTCCCACGCGCCGGCGCCCGGATGCCGCGCTCGGCCGCCGCGGTGAACGACTTCAGGAGGCGCTTCTGGTGCGCGGCGGGCTGCAGCTTGCCGCGCTCCCACTTGCTGACCGTCATCGCGTGGACGCCGAGAAGTTCGGCCAGCTCGCCCTGACTCAAACCGAGGCGCGCGCGCAGTTCCTTGGGGTCCAGGGCCATGCGAGCCGCAGCTTACCCGACTAAGCCGCGTGCTGGGAGCTACTCTCTGGCCCGTGTCCGCCCGCTCCCGATCCTCCACGCCCCTCTGGCTGCACGCGCGCGACCGCGTCGTGTCGTGGTTCGCGCGGACGACGCGCACGCCCGACGGCGCGGGCCTGATCGTCGAGCGCACGTTCCGCGGCCGGCTGGTCGCGCGCACGCGTCACGAGCACGGCCGCGCGCACGGCCCCGCAACCGCGTGGTGGCCGACCGGCGCGAAGAAATACCACGGTCAGCACTTGCGCGGTCTGCGCGACGGCGACTGGTTCGAGTTCCAGCCCGACGGCGCGCTCGACCGGGTGCGGACCGGGCTCTACCGCGACGGCGTCCGAATCGCCGGGATCCGCGGGTTCAACGAGTGGCTCGGCAGCCCGTGAGCGCGCTCACCGATCCTCGCCCCAGGCCGTCACGACGAGCTCGACCGACTCGTTGTCGCCGAGCGTGAGATCGACCCACGCGGCGTCGCTCACCTTCCCGCTCTGCACGTCATCGGCGCTGAGCCGCGCGACGGAGGATGGCGTGGCTGCGACGACGTAGATCGCCGGCAACAGGCCTTCGAATGCGAACGTACCGCCAGCGGTCCACTTCGACAGGCGCGCCGTAGGCTCGCCGAGCTGCGCCGACGGATCGCTGACGCGCCACACCGCCGGCTTGAACTTGAACCCCGCGAGCGCGACTTCCGACGAGATCCGCCCCGCCAGTCGCCGTGGGCGAAAGAGTTCGACGCGCAGGGGCGTCTCCAACGGGACTTCGAGGCTCAGCGTGCACGTCACGTATCCGGGGACCACGACCTCGACGCGCACAGAACCGAACGGCACGTTCAGGATGCTCGCGACGCCGTCGGTTGCGGGCTGGCGTGTGAGCCTCGCGCCGAGCAACTGGAACGTGACCTGCCCGCTCGTGACCGGCGTCCCGTGCTCCGCATCGACGACATGCACGGCGCACGAGCCGAGGAAGCGCGCGACGTCATGCGCGTCGAGCACGATGTCCACGCGCACGTCCTCACGCGCTAGCGCGCGGCTCGCGATCACGCGGTCGCCGAAGAGCGCGTGCACGCACTCGCCGCCCGCTGCCTGGATCACGACGTCGAACGTGCAGCGCGCACCTTCCGGGCTCTTGTCCACGATGCGGTTCAGCGGCATGTCCGCCGGCCCGAGGATCGAACCCGGAGCTTTGCACGCCCGCGCGAGAGCGACGTGCAGGAGCGGCAAGTACACCGGGTCGATGGCCAGCGCGTCCGCAGTGATCGGCATGCCGCGCGCATCGACGAGTCGCACCTCCACGCGGCGTTCGTAGGGCACGAGCACGTCGACTTCGGCCCTGGGACGCTCGAGCTCGTCCAGCTCGATCCGCGCCGCGCCGCGCCGATCGATCGCGGGCAGCGACGCCTCGATCTCCCAGTGCGCGCCGATCAGATCGCGCAGCTCGTAGCGTCCCTGTGCATCCGTGCGCGTGCGGCGTTCGGGCACAGCGAACGTGCTGCGCGGCGCGGTCGCGCGCACGTCGATGAAGGCGATCGGCTCGGCGGCGCCGGGCCCGCCGAGCACGCGGCCGGTGATGACGCCGCCCGACCAGCCCTCGGTGCGCTGCTTCGAGGCAAGCGTGCTGGCGAGCGCGTTGCGCGCGGCGCGAGGTGTCGCGACGTCGTCGATCACGCTGGCATCCGGAGCGGCCCCGCGCACATCGATCGCGTCCGCGACCTCCGCGCTCGCGATCACGACGCTCGACATGTCCGCGCTGCGCGGATCGTCGTGCGACGTGTCGTGGAGCGCCAAGAGGACCAGCGCAACCGCGACGAACGCCGCGAAACCGAGGAGGATCCACGGCTGCGACCTGAGCTCCGCGCGATGTGCCGGGTTGTTCACGGCGTCAGTAGTCCTCGAGATCCGTCTGCGGGTCGGTCACGACGCGCAGCGCGATCTCCGCGGCATCCCGGCCCGCCGCGACGACCTGTGCACCGACCGGCAACGACTGGTCGCGCGTCGCGCGGTCGATGGGCTGCGAAGCCAGGACGAGATCGCCGACGACGACGTGCAGGCACGCTGGCTCGGACCCGCGGATCTCGACGTGCCACGCGAAGCGCCGGCCTTCCCACGAAGCCGGCTTCGCGACGAAGTTCGGCGCTCCCCGCACGTCGATGTCGCTGCCCGGTGCCGCGCACTGCGTGTCGTCCTCGGCGCGCAGGACGCGGACCTCGAACTCGACCTGAGCGAGCTCGACGGGAGCGGATGCAGGAAGGAGCGGTTCGCGCGGCGCGTCCTCGACGCTCGGAGTGCGCAGGCTCTCGGCCGCGGCGGCGGATGCCAGCTCGAGCGGAATTCCCGGAGTCGAAACCTCCGCGCCGACCGACAGCTCGATCGTGCCCACCGCGGGCTGCGCGCGCGTCCACAGGACGATGCCGATCAGAACGGCGAGGCTCGCGGCGAGCCAGGGCAGGAACGAGCGCGGCATCGCAGCCATCGTCCGTGCGAGTGCGATCGGCCGCAACTCCGCGACACCGACGCGCAGGTTCCTCGCGTCAGAATCCCTCGTCGATGACGAACGCGCGCACCGACAGTTCCCCCGCGTCCGCGCCGGCTTCGACCCACGTCGCCGTCGCGGGCAAGCTCTCGCGCGGCGGCAGGTAACCGTTCCCGTCGCCGCTGCCCAGCGCGACGATGACGAGCGCGTCGCGCGGCGAGGCGCGGAATTCGAAATGCCCGTGTGCGTCGGATTCGACCGTTGCGATCGGCTGCGTGCGCGCGCCGAGCTGCGTCGCGCGGTAAAGACCGAGCTTCGCCCACGAGAAAGGCTTCCCGCGTTCGTCCACGGTCGTGCCCCGCAGCACGCGCCCCGGAGCGAGCTGCACTGCGACATCCTCCCGGATCGGCCGGCGCACGCGCTGACCGGCGGCGACGAAGCCGTCGGCTGTCACGGCGAGGTCGAAGTCGGTCGCGAGCACGCGCTCGAAGCGCGCGCGGCCGTCGTCGCCCGTCTCACGCACGACCTCCGCGCCGTGGGGCAGTCTCGCGACAACGCGCGCATGCGCGACAGCGTGCTGGTCGCCATCCGTAACGAGCACGACGAAGGCCTCCGCCGCGCGCGCGAGGGCGATCGGATCCACCGTCAGCGACACTTCGAGTGTCCCGGGTTGCAGCGGCTGCGCGGCGAGGATCTCGTCGCCGAGCAGCGCGTGCAGGCACAGAGTGTCCGTCCCGCGCACCTCCATCTTCCAACCGAAGCGCGCGCCGTCCCGCGACTCGGGCGCGACGCGGTACGGCGGCGCCCCGCGCCCGTCGAACGTGTCGCCGACCTGCCCGCACGTGCTCGCGAGTCCGAGCGTCACAGCCAGCGCCGCGTCGTCGAAGCCGAGCGCGGGCGGGTCGATCCACTCGCCGGTCTTGCCGGAGAGGCGCACTCTGACTTCGCGACGCGCCACGAGCCGCACCGTGACCATCGGCACCGACGCGCGGTCCTGATCCGGCGCCGGAACTTCGACTTCGGCGCGGGCTGGAGCGCTCACGATGATCTGCGGCAATCCACCGTGGGTCAGGTGGACCATCTCCGGGAACGGAAGCCGCGCCACTCCTTCCGTGTTCGTCAGTTGGCCGCGGATCTCGCCGAAGCGCACGTTCGCATCGGGGATGGGCTTTCCGTCCTCGTCCCGAACGACGCAGACATCGACGAACCTGGTGAGCCCGTCTGACTCCAGAGGTCTGCCATTCGTCACACGCAAGGTGATGGGATGCGGGTCTCGTACGGCAGCGCTCCTCACAGCCACATCCGAAGAAGCGCCGTGCGAGCCGGCCCACAGGACCACGCCCAAGAGCCCGAACACACCCGCGGCGATCCAGATCCAAGGCGTAGGTCGCATCGGATACATCGTCCGCTGGGCGAACGTCCGTCGCAACCGCGCGCGCTCCATCGCTCGCCGCGCGCGTTCAGCGCGGCAACTGCGACAGATCCCAATCCGGCCCGCCGAGGTCGTTCACCGGACGGTAGCCGTGCAAAACGAGGCCCGTGACATCGGCATCGCGGCAGTCCACGAACGCAGTATCCGGCCTGAGCTCCTCGCGCTTCGGTAGCCGTCGTCGACCGTCCGACGCGTGGACGCCCACGACGTACTCACCGACCTTCTGCTCCGTGAAGACGAATCGCCCGTCGAGATCCGTGAACGCGAACTCGAGCGGCATCGTCACGCGATTCGACCCCGCTTCGTCCGCGGAGTAGATCCCGACCAGGGCGCGCGGCATGGCCGCTTCCAGTTGATCGAACACGACGCCGGAGATCGTGCGCCCCGCGGTCATTCGGAGCACGAGCTCGCCCTCGATCGGCCTTCGCACGGCGATCCGCGCGAGCGCGAACCCGGGAGCGCTGGCCGAGACTCCCAACTCGCCCGTGACGAGGCCTTCGACGCGCGCGCGACCTTCGTCGTCGGTGAGACGCTCGACGGCCTTGCGCGCGACGGGGCTGAACACGACGCGCGCGCCGACGACGGGCTCTTCCGCTGCGCCGGCCACGACGCGCACGACGATCGGCGTCGCCGCGCGCGCGACGACTTCGCGATCGAGGCGCACGAGCACGTCCGTGGCGCGCGGATCGAGCGGCTCGGCCGCCAGGATCACGTCGCCGAGCAGCGCGTGCACGCAGGCCGCCGAAACTCCGCGGATTTCGAGGTTCCAGCAAAACGGATGCTGCTTCGTGTCCACGCCGCGCGCGCGGTGCGACGGCGCGTCGACGAGCTGGAATCGCTGACCCGGCTCGCCGCAGCGCGCGTCGAGGACGAGTCCAACCCCGCGCACGTCGTCGGCCTCGAGCCCGAGGTCCGCCGGCACGAGATCGCGGCCCGACGCATCGACGAAGCGCACGAGCACGTCGCGACGCGTCGCGAGGCGCAGCTCGACACGCGCTTCAGGACGTTGTTCCTGGATGAGCGCGGACCCGCGCTCCGCGATGCACCCATCGGCCTCCGCCACGACATTCCAGTCCCAAGCGAGGAGCCCTTCGAAACGCGCCAGCCCCTGCGCGTCGGTCGTCGACGGCTGTGGCGGCGCCACGGCCGAGACGTTGAACCCGACCGGCAGCATGACGCGCGCTCCGACAAATGGTCGACCGTCCTCGTCGTGCACGACGCGGACTTCGATCACGCCGCCGTCGAATGGCCTCCGTTCTTTGAACACCGGGAAGCTGTACGGGATCGGGATTGCCCGATCGGAGGCCGTCGCCGACTGCCTGCGCTCGCCGACGCGCTGTTCTCGATCGGTCTCCGCCGCGCCGGCGAGCTCGAACGCGGCGCCCGACGAGGTCTCGCGCTGCACGTCCACGTCGAGCCCGATGTCGCCGCGCGAATCGTCGCGCACGAAGAGGAGCACCGCCGCGAGCACGACGACGCTCAGCGTCAGCCAGGGAAGCAGCGAGCGGGACATCGCGCTCATCCTCGGAGGACTCGCCTCGCTGCGCAACCGAAGGCCCCACGCTTCGGTTCGTGGGTGCGCTACTTGACCGGCTGCGCGTCGTACAGATCCTGCCCGGCCAGATCGACGAGGCGCACGTCCACGCGGCGCCGTCGGTCCAGACGCAGCTCGATTTCGGCGGTCGGTCGGAGCGCGTTCAGGTAGGCGACATCCTGCTCCAGGCTGCACTCCTTCGCGACGGCGCGGACCATCCACGAGCCGGCCGACATCGCGAGAGCGCCCAAAGCGACTACGAACCACGGGACGTACGAGAGGCGCACTGCGCCATCGTCCGGCGCGGATCGCGGTCGCGGAACCGCAGTGAGCGCGCCGCGCGGACGCAACGAAGCGGCGTCTGCGTCATGGTGCCGAACGCCGTTGCGACACCGAACTTCACGTGCTTTGGCGCCTCGACTCGAGGCAAGCAGACGAACACGGCGAGCACGACGGCAACGACCGCGTTCCGTATGGCTACCGCGCGGTTCACGCGTCGATCGTGCCCGCTGTGGCGGGCATCCGCAGCCGCAGATCGCTCGCCCGCGTCACTTCCCGATCAAGAAGTGCGCGATGTCGCCTTCGCGCATCACGTAGTCGCGTCCTTCGACGCGCATCTTTCCCGCGGCCTTCACCGCGGTTTCGCTGCCGTACGCGACGAGGTCCTCGACCGAGTACACCTCGGCGCGGATGAAGTGCTTCTCGAAGTCCGTGTGGATCACGCCGGCCGCGACCGGCGCGGGGTCGCCCTTGTGGATCGTCCAGGCGCGGATCTCGATCTTGCCGGCGGTGAAGAACGACTGCAGGCCGAGCAGGTCGTAGACCTTGCGGATCAGACGATTGAGGCCCGGCTCCGTCAGCCCGAGATCGCCGAGGAACGCCGCGCGATCCTCCTTCGGCATGCCCGACAGCTCGCCCTCGATGTCGCCGCACAGCGGCACGACCTCGGCGCCGGTCTTCTTGGCGTGCGCGCGCACGACCTGGGCGAGAGGACCTTGCCCGTCGAGGTCGTCGTCGCCGACGTTCGCCACGTACAGCACCGGCTTGATCGTGATCAGGAACAGCGGATCGAGCGCCTCGCGCTCCATCTTCGTCCACGTCGCGAGCCGCAGCGACTCGCCGCGGTCGAGCATCGTCTTCGCCTTCTCGAGCGCGAGCTTGTGCAGCGCCGCCTCCTTGTCGCCCGCGCGCGCCTTGCGCATCGCGCGGTCGAGCGCCTTCTCGACCGTGTCGAGATCGACGAGCTGCAGCTCGAGCTCGATCACTTCCATGTCGCGCTGGGGATCGACCGAGCCCGACACGTGGATGATGTCGCCCTTCGAGAAGCAGCGCACGACGTGCAGGATCGCGTCGGTCTCCTTGATGTTGCCCAGGAACTTGTTCCCGAGGCCTTCACCCTTCGACGCGCCCGCGACGAGCCCGGCTATGTCCACGATCTTCACGGCCGCGGGGAAGATGCGGTCGGTGGTGATGTACTTGTGGATGACCTCGAGCCGCTCGTCGGGCACGTCGACGACGCCGATGTTCGGCTCGATCGTACAGAACGGATAGTTCGCGCTCGCCGCGCCGGCGGCGGTGATGGCGTTGAAGATCGTCGATTTTCCGACGTTCGGCAGACCGACGATGCCGCAGGCAAGACCCATGGAGACCCTCTACTTTTGAGAAACGAGGGCGAAGAGTCTAACGGCGCGCGGGCGTGGCCGCGATAGCGCGCTAGCAGCCCATTGAACAAGCCAGGTCGCCTGACGCTACGTGCGTCGCGCTGCTTCGTCGAGCCGGTCAGGCCGTCTTCAGCGGCCGGAAAGGCCGCCTCCGCCCTCGTTCCGTCGGCATCCTCGCAGCTCTTGGACACATGGCATCGGGCGACCCGACTTGTTCAACGGACTGCTAGGCTCTCGGAATGGCTCCGGGTCCGGTTCCGCGTACATCCAGCGCGCCCGCGAAGAGGATCGAGCGCGCGCGTGTGCCTCCCGCGCGCAAAGGATCCCGGACGCGCGCCGCGATCCCGCCGGCCGTGCTCCGCGAATTGAACGCGGGCCGGATCGAGACGCGTTCGCTCGTCGAGTGGCTCGCGATCGACTTCGCCGTCCTGGCGCGCAGCACGCTGGCGGAGATCCTCCCCTCGCGTGCGCTCGAGCGCGTCGCGCAGCGCCTCGAGTCGAATGCGGAGCTCGGCATCGTCGCGCGCACGCAGCTCGCGGGCAGCGCGCTCGCCGAGGCACTCGGCTCCGGCGCGGTGCGCGAGCGTCGCCTGCGCGCGCTCGCGACGCACACTTCCGACACGTTGCGCGGCTGGGCCGCGTACGCCGCGACGGGCGGCGATGCGACGCTCGCGACACGACTCGTCGTCGTGCGACCTTTCGCGGCCGACGGGCACTCCGGTGTGCGCGAGCTGGCTTGGATGGCCGTGCGTCCGGCCATCGCGGCCGAGATCGAGCTCGCGCTGAAGCTCTTGTCGCGCTGGTCGCTCGACGGCGACGCGAACGTGCGGCGTTTCGCCAGCGAGAGCACGCGCCCGCGCGGCGTGTGGTGCGCGCACGTTCCCGCGTTGCGCGCCGATCCTTCGCCCGGGCTTGCGTTGCTCGAACCCCTGCGCGCCGACCCGTCGAAGTACGTGCGCGATTCGGTCGCGAACTGGCTCAACGACGCGTCGAAGGACGATCCCGCGTGGGTGCGCTCGGTATGCGCGCGCTGGTCGCGCGAGTCGCGCGGTCCCGAGACGGCCTACGTGGTCAAGCGCGCGCAGCGCACGCTCCGGCGCCCCCGATAGCTCAGTAGCCGAGATCCCTGATCTTCGAGCGCGTCGCTTCGTCGAACTCCAGGGCCCGCGCCTTCTTCCCGGCCTCGAGCGCGCGCGCATGGTGGTCCAGCAAGGACTTGCGCAGCGCCTCGACGTGCTCCGGATGCGTCGGCGCGAGGTTCGCGCGCTCGCCCGGATCCTGAGCCAGACCGAAGTAGTCGATCTCTGTCGCGCCGCGCACTACGAGCTTCACGTTGCCGCGCAGGATCGCCTTGATCTCGCGCCTGCCCGCGTGCACGGCCTCCGCGATCACCGGTCGCGCAGCTCCCGTGGACTCGAACAGCGGCACGAGCGTGGTCGCATCGACGGGGTTCGGCGACGGGATCCCGGCCAACTCGAGCAGCGTCGCGAAGAGGTCGAGCGCGCGCACGCGCGACTCGACGACGCGCCCGGCGGGCACGTGGTCCGGCCACGCGATCACGAGCGGCACGCGCAGGACCTCTTCGTTCTGCGCGTGACCGTGGTCACAGCTGCCGTGCTCCCAGAATTCCTCGCCGTGGTCCGAGTGCAGGACGACGATCGTGTTCGCCAACGTGCCGCGCTTGTCGATCTCGTCGAGCAAGCGCCCGATCTGCTGGTCCGTGAACGCGATCTCGCCGTCGTAGAGATCCGACGAGAGCTGCGCGATCTCGTCCGACGGCCGGCCCGCGCGCAGTGCAGCCAGATTCGGCGGCCACTCGGGGATCGACTCGACGCTGCGACCCGCGAACTGCTCGTCGAACGGCGCCGGCGGCGCGTACGGGAAGTGGGGATCCATCAAGTGCAGCACGCCGAACCACGGTGCGGATCCTTGGTCCTCGATCCAAGACAGCGCGCGGTCGACGCCGTTCTGCGCGTTCGATCCGTACATGACGTAGCGCTGGAACCCGCGCTCGAGCCCGGTCGCGCGCGACAAGTACGGGTTGTTGTGGAACATCGCGGTGCCGAAGCCGGCGCGCTCGAAATGCTCGGCCAGCGTCGCGACGTCAGCCCGCAAAACCTCGGTCGTCGTCTTCGCCGGCGCGTCTTCGTCACGGCCGAACAGCGCGTCGCGCTCGGTCACGACGCCCGCGCGGTGCTCGCCCGGGTAGAGGCCCGTGAAGAGCGACCCGTAGCTGGGCAGCGTCCACGGCGCGCTCGAGTAAGCGTTCGCGAAGCGCGTGCCGCGCGCCGCGAGCTGGTCGATGCGCGGCGACGTCGGGCGCGCGTAGCCGTAGCAGCCGAGTCGGTCGGGCCGCAGCGTGTCCACCGTCACGACGAGCACGTTCGGCGCTCCGCGCGGCGCGACCGGCTTCGCGCGGACCCCGCGCGGAATCTCGAACGCCGCGCGCACCTTCTCCGCCCCGGGCGGCGGCGTGCCGACCCAGCTCGCGGTGAGCTCGATGCGACCCGACGCGACGGGCCGCGGCACGGTCACGCGTGTACTGCTCCAGTGCGCGTCCGGCGCCGCCAAGTCGAACTCCGTGGTCCACGTGAAGTTGCCCGGCCCTTCCACGCGGCACTCGAGCTTCAGGAAGCCCGTGCGCGGACCGCCTGGCGGGATCACGACGCCGGCTGCCGATCCGAAGTCCGGGGCGTCGTACTGGCCCAGCTCGATCGTCGCGCGCCCGCCGATCGGAATCGTCCACGCGTCGCGCGCGTCGGACAGGACGCGCGCATCGCCCGCGCGCTCGCGCAGCACGTCGGCGCGCGCGTCGGACCTCGTGGCGGGAGCGGTCAGCTCGACGCGCTCGATCGCGGGCGGCGCGACGGGGTCGGAGCAGCCGGCGACGAACATCAGGACGAGGAGCGCGAGGACTCGCATGATTGGAAGATCGTACAGCACGTGCGCGCTCGCTCCACGCCGTGTCCGGACCCGCACGCGTCCGCCGTTTTCCGGCCGGCGGAAGTCCTTGTCGCGCGGGCACGTCGTTCGACTTCGCATCGCCGCGCTTGGCGCGCGCGACGCGCGGCATAGATTCCGCCTCCCGCGCGATCCCCATCCACGCAGATCGCGGGCCCGATCTCGGCCCGCAGAACCAGGCTCCCGTGGAATCTCGCACCGCCCCCGCTCTCCGTCCGCCTTTCGGTCTCCTGCGCTCGACCGGATTCGGCATGTTCCTCCTCGGCGCCGCCCTCTCACTCGGTTTCGTCGCCGCCGCGCGCGAGCTCTCGCACGCGCTCGTCGCGATGCAGAAGGATTCGAACATCCGCGTGAAGGGCATCGCCGAGCGCGACGTCCATGCCGCGCGCGGATCCTGGCAGGGATCCATCGGCGCCCAGGGTCCGACCATGGAGGAGGCCTACGCGGCCCTGTCCGAGGCGAGCGAGCGGGTGCATGGCTTCGTCCTCGAGCGCGGGTTCGCCGAGGGCGACGTCCGTCTCACGTCCGTCACGACGAGCGCGACCTACGTGCGCGACGCGCGCGGACAGGACACGAGCGCGGTCGACTCGTGGCGCATGAAACGCTCGATCCGCGTCGAGTCGGCCGACGTCGCGCGGATCGAGGCGCTGTCCATAGCTGCCACCGACCTCGTCGGCGAGGGCGTCGACATCGACTCGAACGCGCCCGAGTACGTGCTGTCCGACCTGGAGTCGCTGAAGAAGGGCCTGCTCGAGGAAGCGACCCGCAATGGGTACGAGCGCGCGCGGATCCTCGCGACAGGCGGCGGCGGCGGGGTCGGTCCGCTCGCCGCGGTCTCGCAGGGCGTGTTCCAAATCGTCCCGCGCGGGTCCGTCGAGGTCAGCGACTACGGCGCGTACGACACGACGGCGATCGAGAAGACGATCAAGGCCGTGGTGACGTTGGAGTACGCGATCCTGCGGTAGTCCGCGGTCAGAGTCCGTGAAGGAATCGGAGATACTCGGCAGATTGGTCTGAGAGCGGGTCGGCAAGGCCAGGGCGTGTCTGCAGCAGAGTCGCAGCGAGGATCGAGAGGGCACACGCGCGCGCGTAGGTTGGCCTGCATGAGTCTCGAGCGTACGGGAACGCGCGCGACTGACCGCGGTCTGGGCGCGCGAGCCGGCCCCGTTTCCGGCGGCCAGTCGGCGCGCGAACTCCGCACAACTACGGCACCCAGGTCACGCTCAACCCGTTCGACAAGTTGAACGTGGACGACGTGCAGAACATCGCCGCGTTGCGGTACCAGACCTGGTAGTAGCGCGTCCCACCGGCCGCCGGCACGAGGCCCTTCACGGAGACGTCCAGATCCGCTCCCACCGGATAGCTCGACGTGCCGCCCGAGTTGTTCTTCGTTCCGAGGCGCAGGATCGAACCCGCCGCGCAGCGCAGACCGTCGCCGAAGGTGAGGCCTGCACCGCCGCCCGCCGGCGACGTGCCTTGGAAGTACAACGCCGAGGAATTGGGCATCCCCGCGCCGGTCAGCACGAACGAGTCGGCCCCGACGATCGCGAAGCCGGTGTTGGCCAGCGTGCCGCCGTGCCCGAGCGAGCTCGCGCAGCCTTGTCCCGCCGCACCCGTGTTGCCGCACGGGCACGCGGCGCCGCTGCCGTCACCGAAGCAGAACGTGCCGACCGGCGGCAGACACACGCCGCGCGAGACTCGGAACGCGTCGACGCCGGCCTCGACGATGCTCGAAACGCCGGCGTCGGTCGCGCGGAAGCGCAGGCGCGCGTCGGCGGACAGCGCGATGCCGAGAGCCTGCGCGTCGGAGGCCGTGAACTCCTGCGTGCGCCAAGCGAGACCCCCGTCGGTGTCGTGCGTGGCGATGGGGATCCACGGGCCGATCGGGCCCGTGGTGCTCATCTCGACCGCCAGCTTGTCGACCCCGTCCGCGATCGTGAGCGCCAGGAAGTAGCGGTAGCTGATCCGCGCCTCGGGCGAGCTGAAGTCGAACGAACGCGACGTGAGCTGCACCGTCCCACCGTCCACGTCCGAGTTGCCGGGCAGGTTCTCCGTCACCCAGCACTGGCCGCTGCCGTCGGCGTCCGAGCTCGGGCCATAGGCCCAGTTCGGGTCGTCGACCGGGACGCCGCGCTTCCAGTTGCCGGCCGTCGCGCCGACGTTGAGCGGCGCCCAGCCCTGGTCCGTCTCGAACGAATCGGCATAGACGTCGGCCCACGCCGACGCCGCGGTCGCGCGGTAGGTCACCGCCGGCGCGCCGACCGGATCGCGCCGCGGTCCGTTGTTCGTGGACACGACGAGGTGGTACGTCAGGCGGTCGAGGCAGTTCAGCGCCGGCAGCGTGACGACGTAGTGGTTGGGCGAAGTCTGCGCGAGCGGCGCGAACGTGGCCGCGCCGCCGTTGACCACGTACCCGATCTGCGCGGTTCCCGGCGCCGGGATCGTGCTGCCGATGCCGACGAGTTCGACCGGGAACGTGGTCGCCTGTCCCGCGGTGAGGAGCGACGGCCGGCCGCTCGGGTAGACGAACATGACCTGGTCGGGCGCGTCGAACGCCTCCTGCACCCCGGCGGACGTCGAGCCCGGCGGCGACGTCGCGCTCTGGCCCAACCCCCGCGCGGCGAACCCGTTCCACAGCGTGGTCAGGTGCGCGCCGCCGTAGCGCACGAAGTCGGCCTGCAGGATCCCGTCGCGTGCCTGCACGAAGTTCGGCGTCGCGGGGACGAGCTTCAGGCCGTCCACCACGAGCTGCAAGATCAGCTCGTTGCCCACGGTGAACCCGTGCGCCGCGATCAGGTTCGCGCGGCAGCCCCACAGCACGTTGCACCACACCTCGCCGACGTTGTGCACCTCGTCGGCCGAGTTGCCGATGATCGGGCTGCGCGGCACCCCGGGCGGATAGCTCTGCTGCGCCGGGTCGATGTCGGCGTACGTCTGCGGATTCCGGCTCGGATCCGTCGAGTACGGGAAGCGCCGGATCCCGAAGTAGTAGTTGTCGACGAAGGTGGGACCGAGCAGGTGCGTGGTCCAGCCGCCGACCGTGTGCACGCCGTTCCAGTCGTCCGTCGGCTCGGCGTTCATGCACAGCGCGACGAAATCGCTCCAGCCCTCGCCCATGCCGCCGGCCTGCACGCCCGAAACCGTGCCGTCGGTGAGGCGGATCGACAGGCCGTGCGCGAGCTCGTGCAGCACGATGTCGGCGTCGAGGTCGCCGTCGCGGTCGGGCGTCGGCCCGGTGAAAACGTACATCTGCATGCGCCCGACCGAGCCGTCCTGTCCGCCCGTGCCGAAGTTGGCGTTGTCGGTGCCCGATCCGTCCTGCGCCTGCGCGTCGATGCGATCGCCGCCCACGCCCAGGCCGGTGAGGTTCACGTGCTGGAAGTTGCTCGCGGCCTCGTCGAAGCCGAGCGCGTACATCCGGTCGTGGAAACGGTTGCTCAGGTAGAAGATCTGCGCGACGGCGGCGCTCTGGTACATCCGGTCGGCCGGCCCGAGCGTCAGGTCGATCGGGAAGTCGAAGTTGCGCGCCGGCGTGCCCATCGGTCTCGGCTGGTCGGCGACATCGTCGGCGTCGAGGTCGAGGTGCGCATCGACGTTGTTGCCCAGCGTCTCGTTGACGCCGTCGTCGATCCAGCCGTTCGGCGACCAGGCAGCGATGCTCGCCGCGGGCACCGTGACGTACTGCTGGAGCTCCTCCGGATATTGGAAGCCGTTCGGAGCCGTCGGACCGGGCGAGCCCGGCGCGGGCGATTCGCGCGGGTAGACGCGGAACGTGATCGATTGCGTGCCGCCGCGCGCGAAGCGCAGGCGGTTCGAGCGCCGCAGGACCGCGCCGCTCTCCGCGTCGACCGTGATCTCGTAGGTGTTGCCGATCCCGATCTCGGGGACGACGACGAGCCACGCCGCGCGGATGTCGGTGCGCGTGCGCGGGAAGTACGAGAGCTCCGTCGTGGTCGGCTCCGAGGCGCGCAGGTCGCCGGCCGCGACCCACGCGCGGCGGCGCATCGGGCCGGCGGGCCCGCCTCGCGCCACCGGATCCGCGCGCAGCATGATCCCGACGCTAGCCGCCGCGATGCGGAGGGCTTCGACGTCGGAGAGGACCAGCGGGCTCGTCGCGAACTCGACGCCCGGGCGCGGGATCAGCGTCGAGGAGACGTTCACGAGCTCGCCCTGCTCGGTCAGGTTCGCGCGCAGCTCGCAACCGAAGACGTCGATGCCGTCGATCCCCTGCTTCCAGGTCAGGTGGCGCATGCCGTTGTGCCGCGTGCGGAAATCGCGCGACGCGCGCGAGCGCAGGAGCTCGCCCGGCGGCACCTCGAAGAGTCCGCGGTTCTGCTCGAGGAATTCGCGCACGACGCGCTCGGCCGTCTCGACGCCGCCCTCGACCGGCGGTGTCAGGAACGCGCTCGTCGAGCGCACGAAATGCGGCGTGCCGAGGAGCTCGCTGTCGTCGACCGCGAGTCCCGGCACGCGCTCCGCGAGCTTCTCCAGCGCGAGCGCGCGCGCGGCAGCCTGCACGGGGCTCCGCGCCGCGGACACGGCCTCGCGCACGAAGCCGCGCGTGCGTCCCTCGGCGTCGAGCCGCACGTCGAAATCCGGCTGCGGTTCCGGCGCCGTCCGCGACGCGGGGACGAGGCGCGGATCGAATTGAGCCGCGGCCGCGCCGGACAGCAGGACGGCCGCCGCGAGGCAGCGCGCCAGGGCGAAGAGGGAGACCATCGTCGTGGAGCCTCGCGAGCCTGGAGAAGGTTGCAGGGAGAGTCGGCGGATCACGGCTGCCATGTGACCTCCGCGCCGTTCGTCAGGTTGTACGTCGAGGTCGTGCAGTAAGCGGCCGCGTTGCGGTACCAGCTCTGGTAGCGACGCACGACGCCGGCGGCCGGGATGAGGCCGCGGACGGAAACCGTTGGATCAGCGCCGTCGGGATAGCGCGACGCGCCGCCCGTGTTGGACTTCGTCCCGAGGCGGATGACGGTACCGCCCGCGCAGCGCAATCCGTCGCCGAACGGCACGGCGATCGTCGTCGTGCCTTGGAAGTAGAGACAGGACGAGTTCGGCATGCCGCTGCTCGCGAGTCGCAGCGTATCGCTCGTGACGCTGGCCACGCCGGTGGCCAGCAGGCGCGCGCCGTTCGCGTTCACCGAGTTCGCGCACCCGTTGCCCGCGGCCCCGGCGTTGCCGCACGGACAGGCGGCGCCCGTGCCGTCTCCGAAGCAGTAGGCCGTGGGCGGGACCGTGTGCTCGACGAGCTGGAACCCGTTGAGCGTTCCGAACCCCGTGCCCGTCGCGACCGTGACCGCGATCGATCCGCCGTTCGGCACGTTGCCGACGCGGTGCAGCGCGTACGTGATGCCCAGCGCCTGCGAGCCGGGCCACGCGCCGCCGACCGACTGCGGCGGATCGGTCGAGCCTACGGCGGAGACGATCGAGCGGTAGTTGGCGTTGTCCGGCGCCCAGGCGTACGTGTACACGGCGTAGTTGCCGCCGAAGAGGTTGCTGAACGTCCACGTGGTCGTGCCGCCGACGCCGCCCAGGTCCTGGCCGTCGTTCAGCAGCGCCGCGTCGTCGCCCGTCGGGCCCAGGTTCACGAACGCGAGGTCGTGCGGCGTGACCACCGCGCGCGTGAGCACGATGCCGGAGGCCGTGCCGGTCAGGTCCTCGAGCTGGCTGCTCGCGACCAGCGCGCTGCGCGCGTTCCACTGGCCCGCTCGGCCCGAGGCCGCGCCGTGGAGGATCGTCGGCGACCCGCCGGCGGATCCCGGCGGACCGACGTCCACGTTCACGTCTGCGCGGATCGGCGGCGGAGGCGGCGGCGGGAGCGAGAGCGAGAACGACCCCGGACCGCCGTTCGCGCCGGGGTAGACGCCGATCTCGAGCGTGTACTGCGCGCCGGCCGTGACGGGGAATTCGACCGCGGACTCGTAGCCCGGGCACGTGTCGTCGGCGCAGGCCAGCGCGCTGCCCGGCGCGGGACAGCCTCCGCCGGGATACGCGGCGATCTTCGTGTCCACGCCCGTGAGTCCGCAGGTCGAGAACAGCGCCACGCCGCTCGTGGGCGCGGTCCACGTGAACCAGACGTCGCGCTGCATCGCGGTCGTGCCGTAGATCAGGCAGGGCGCCTCGACCTGTCCTTGGGCGCTGGTCGTGGCCCAGGCGTTGTCGAAGGGGAACGAGCCCAGCCCGCTCACCGGCGTGGCGTTCGCGCACTCGTCGTTCGCGGGCGGCGGAGGCAGCGCGACGATGGTGAACGAGCCGTTGAAGCCCGGGCTCGTGCTCGCACCGTAGACGCCGATCTGCAGCAGGTAGACCGCGCCGCTCGTGACCGGGAACACGACACGCGACTGCACGTTGCAGGCGTCGTCGTTGCACGCTAGCGGGGTGCCCGAGGGACACGCCGCCCCGGACCAAATCGCGACGACGGAGTCCGCGTTGGTGCCGTTGCACAGACTCAGCTCGACCGTGCCGGTCTGAATCGCGGTCCAGGAGAACCACACGTCGCGGTGCGCCTGCGTGCAACCCGCGCCGATCTGCGGGCCGTCCGTGGCGGCCGTCGTGTCGACGGTGTACGTGCCCGGCCCGCTGATCGAGCTCGAGCCGGCCTGAGCGCAGTCGTCGGAGCCGCCTTGCGCGCGCGCCGTCGCCGCGCTCGCGATGAAGCCCATCAAGATGGGAACGAACCGGCCATGGAATCTCATGCGACGACCTCGACTCCGTGGGGGGGCTCGCGACGCAGGCAGCGCACCAGGTCCGCCGACCGGACCTCGGCTAGAGCGTAGCGGCCCGGGTGGATTCCGTGAGCAGCTGGTTCCACACGAGCTCGAGTTCGCGCGGCTCCGTCTCCAGCCGGCGACCTCAGGGGCCGCGCCACCGCGTTCGGCGCGCCAACCGTCACGCGTTCGATCGCTGCCGTGAACGCTTCCACGATCACCGCGGCCCGTGCGCCATCCGCGACCACGAGAACGACGGCCGGAGCTTGGCCTTCCTGCCCGACCGCTCGATCTCACTCGTGTACTCGTGGGACTCGATGGTCCACTTCGAGCGCTCGGTCGTCGCGCAGCACGTGCAGGAGTTCGCGCGCGTGATGCAGCCGGGCGCCTGGGGCTTCGTGCACCATTCGAACCAAGGCACGATCAGCGACGATCCCGACATCGAGCGTGCGCCGCACTTGCGCAGCAACCTGACGGCGGACCTCTTCGGCGCGTACTGCCGCGAGCACGGGCTCGAGCGGACGAACTTCCTCGTCTTCGACTGGGGCGGCGTGGCGAACACCGACTGCATCTCGCTCTTTTTCGAGCCTTTCGAGGGTCGCGGGTTCGCGACCTGGCGCGCGCGAACGCGGCAAGCAACACATGGGCGCAGTGGATGTCGGCTCGCGGCCGAACGGCACCGCGCGCACGCATCTGAGGTCGTTCCGGAGCTCGCGAGCCGGATCGCGCGGCTTCCCCTCGCGCAACGGATGCCCGACTCCGACTCGCCCGCGAAGTCGGCGACGCGGACAGCCGAAAGGCGTGGCAGTCCCTTCAGTGACGGATATCCTCGCGGCCCATGTCGGTTCCGCCCCCCACCGACCCCCAGTCGGATTCCCCTACTTCAGGTGATTCGCTGAGGTCGAGACCGCGCACGTTCGGCAGCTATCTCCTGCTCGAAGAGCTCGGTCGCGGCGCGCAAGGCATCGTGTTCCTCGCCGAGCATTCGACGCACCGTCGCAAGGTCGCGCTCAAACTGCTGACGCGCGCCGCGGCTCAGTCGCAACCCGCGCGCGATCGTTTCCGGCGCGAGGCCGAGCTGACGCTGAAGTTCGATCACCCGGGCATCTGCGGTGTGCACGATTTCGGCGAGGTGGACGGCGTGCCGTTCATCGCAATGCAGTACGTGCGGGGCACGACGCTGTCCTCGCTCGTCGAGAAGGCGCGCGCCGAAGCCAGCGACGGACCGGAGGCGGGGTCGAGGGGCAGCGACACGATCACCATCGGCGGCGGCGGCGCGAAGGGCGGGCTCGAGGACGTGCTGCGCCTCGTCGAGCGCGCCGCACGCGCGCTGCACGTCGCGCACCAGTCGGGCCTGGTCCATCGCGACATCAAGCCCGCGAACATCATGGTGACGCTCGAAGGCCACCCCGTCCTGCTCGACTTCGGTCTCGCGCGCGACCTGGAGAGCGAAGGCCAGGGGCTCACGCAATCGGGCCAGATCCTGGGCACGCCCGCGTATCTCGCACCGGAGCAGATCGTCGCCTCGCGCGGCGTCGTCGATCGCCGGACGGACGTGTATGCGCTGGGCGTGACGCTGTTCGAGTGCCTCACGCTGAAGCGACCGTTCGAGGGGGGCTCGTGGGATCAACTGTTCCACGAGATCCTCGAGGGCGCGCCGCGCAGTCCGCGCAAACTGAACCCGCGCATCCCGCAGGATCTCGCGACCGTGATCGAGGTCGCGATGGATCGCGATCCGGTGCGTCGCTACGCGACGGCCGAGGCGTTGGCCGAGGACTTGCGCCGCGTGCGCTCCTTCGAGCCGATCCAGGCCGAAGCCGCCGGCCCCGTGACGCGCTTCTTGAAGTGGTCCCGACGCAGACCGGGACGCGCGGCGAGCGCCACCGCGGCCGTGCTCTTCGTGGTCGCGGTCGCCGGTTTCACCCTGTTCCAGGTCGTTCAGCGCGGTCGCGACCTGCGCGCGCACTTGCGCGCCGCGTCGGACGCGTTGGTCGCGGCGGACTACGTGTCCGCGGCCGTCTCGGTCGCCAAGGCGCAGGAGCTCGATCCCGAGTCCGCCGAAGTGCTCGAGCTCAAGGCGCGCGTCGTCCGCGGCCGCGCCGATGCGGAGCGCGAAGCCGAACGTCTGCGCGCTCTGGCCGAAGCCGCGAGAGCGCGCGAGGAAGCGGAGACTCTGCGCGAGCGTCACGCGGCGGCGCGCACCACGATCGATTCACTGGCTGCGCTCCTCCTCAAGGAGCGTTCGAACAACTTCGGGAAGTACGCCGAAGAATCGGCGCGCGTCGCGTTCGCGCAGCGCGAAGCGGACAAGATCGCGCTCGAAGTGGAAGCCGAGCGAATGCTCCTCTCGCGTGCGGAGGCGCTCGAGCGCGCAGCACGCCTCGAGGACCCGTGGGGCGGAGCGAGCACCGCGACACAAGGCGCGCTGGCGGCCTTCTACCTCGAACGCTGGCACGAAGCGCTGCGGGGCAACGACTCGATCCGTGCCGCGGCCATGCGCACCGCCGTCGAATCCCACGATCCACGCGGCGAGCACACCGACGAGCTGCTCGGGCGCGGCGCGATGACACTCGCGGTCGCGCCCGCACGAGCCGACCTGTCCCTATTTCGCTGGGAGGATTACGGTTCGCTGCGCGGCGACGGCGTCATTCCACGCCTCGTCCCGGTGCCGACGACCGGCATCGGCCGCGTGCGTGAACGTGCTTGGATCGAGGACTTCCACCCCGGGGATCCGTGTCTCGTCGTACGCGCCGTCGAACCCGGCTCGATCGCCGCGCGAGCGGGATTGGTGCCCGGCGACCTCGTGCTGCGCTGTGCTGGCGCGCCCGCCGCCGGATCCTTGTTCCTGCGCGACGTGACGCCGGACAGCGCGCTCGCGCGCGCCGGCGTGGGGCCGCTCGCCCGGATCACGCACGTCGACGGCGCTGCGATCGGGGACCGCTTCGACTGGGCCGTGCGAATCGGCGCCGGCGAGGAGCGAACCGCGGCCGGCGGCACCACCGCGTTCAGCGTCGGCATCGCCGGCTTCGATCCCGTCGAGTGCGCCGCGCGCGAGCTCGACGTCGCCACTTCCCTGGAGCTGATCCACGGCGGCATCGGAGTGCCCCTGCGTCTCGACTGCTTGCGCGGCGGCGAGCCGCTTCGCATCGAGCTCCCGGCCGATGCACTCGGCGGCCTGCGCTGCGAAACGACGGCGTATCCGCTGATCCTCGCGGCCGAGAATCGCATCGACGCGGGTGGGTCGCGGTCGCTGGATCCGGGCTCCTACTCGATCCACGCGCGCAGCACGGGGTTCGAGGACCAGCGCTTCCATCTCTTCGTCGGCCGGCGCGAGAACGTGAGCGTGCGGATCGAGCTGCTCCCGGCGGGGGGCGTGCCCGATGGTTTCGTCCACGTGCCGCCCGGGCCCTTCGTCTTCGGCGGCGATCCCGCGGCGTTCCGGCCGACCGAAGCACGCACCGCCCTCGTGCCGGGTTTCTTCATCGCGCGCGAAGAGTTGTCGAACGCCGAGTGGTACGAGTTCGTCAACGACCCCGCGACGCTCGAGAAGATCGGCGCCACGAAGCCCGGCGAACACCTCTATCTGCCGCAGGACGACCGCGTGATGGCGCGCAAGTCCGCGGACGGGACGCGCTACGAGTGGGACGTGTACACGGCGACGAGCGCGGAGTCGCCCGTGCTCGGCCTGAGTTGGAACGACGTGAGCGACTACCTGACCTGGCGCAATGCGCGCGCCGAACAACGCGGCGAAGCGTGGCGCTACGACATGCCCTCCGAGCTCGAGTGGGAAAAGGCCGCGCGCGGCGTGGACGCGCGCACATTCCCGTGGGGCGACCGCTTCGATCCGGCGTTGCTCGTCTGCCTCTACCGCAAGGACGGCTACCTGCTCGACGCGCCGGGCGGCTTCGAGCCGCGCGACGAATCACCGTTCGGCGTGCTCGACATGGCCGGGTCGCGCGAGGAATGGTTGCGCGATGAGGTCGAGGGCAGCGAATCGCCGCGACGCCGCAAGCGCGGCGGACACTGGAGCTCGTCGGTCGAGGCGCTCTTCCGCAGTGCCAGCCGCGGTGAGGCGAGCCCCGATCGCTACGCGAGCAGCCAGGGCGTGCGCCTCGTCGCGCGGCGCCCGTGATCGGCGGCGCGGGCACGAGCACCGCGCGAGGCGAAGTTGTGAAGGAATCGGAGAGGACTGAGGGCCGTCCCCGATTCCCACATGACCTCCCGGATCAGTACGGCGCGGCGATCATGCCCGCCTCGCGGCTGCGGGTGAACACCACCTGCGGCGCCGCCGGATCGCCCGTGTTGTTGATCGAGCCGAACTCGTTCGTGCACATGATCATCCGCATGCGCAGGTCCTGGTAGGGATCGTTCGGGCCCGTCGAACCGGCGCCGGTCTCCGACAAGAGCCCGATCGCGCCGGTCAGCATCGTGTCGAGCGACACGAGCACGCCGTCCTGGAAGCGATCGACGAGGATGTCGCCTTGCATGAACCCGACCGCGTTGTTGAGCAACGTCGCGGCGACCTGGCGCGAGAGGAGGAAACCGGCGTGGTCGTGCGGCTCCTTCTGCACGTAGCTCTTCCAGTTGGCCCACACGCCGTTGAACGCATGCGGCGGCGGCCGGACCGTGAAGATCGAGGCGTTCGGGTTGTCGTTCGAGACCGGTCTGCGCAGGTTGACCGGCAGGCCGTCGTAGGAGTTCAACGCGCTCCGCCAGAGCGGATCACTGGCGAGCAGCATGTCGCGCCCGGGACCGTTCTGGCTCCAGAACTCGACCGAGCGGCCGGCGCTGGGCACGAGCTCGTAGCGCACGTTCCCGAACACCGGGCCGGGCACGTACTCGGCCGTCGTCACGACGACGCCAGAGAGCGCCGTCGTCGCGAGCCAAGTCGCGCCGGGCGTACCGTCGTTCACGAAACCGTTGGGTGATTGCTCGCGGACCTCCCACGAGCTGGCGTCGCGATCGCGCACGAAGAGGTAGCGTCCGTCCTGGTCGGTGAACGTCGTGCCGTCGAGCACGCCGTCGCGCAGGAGATCGACGCGCCAGCCGCCGATCGCGACTTCGAGCGGGTCCACCGCGGGATTCCAGACGCCGCTCTCGTCGTGGTCGTAGTACGTGGTCCCGGAAACGATCGCTTGCGGACCGACCGCGGAGACGCGGAAGTTGTCGCTCTTGCTGCGCGCCGGATCGAAACCGAAGAGCTGTGATCCGTTCGGGTCGTAGTCGGCGATGCGCGTGAACCAGATCTTGTACTCGCCGCTCGGGTAGGGCGTCGTCACGAACGGCGCGAGGCGCACGTTGAGCGCGCCGCACGGTCCGACGTTCGCCGCCGGACGCGACGTGCCCAGGTAGGCCGACATGCGCCCGTTGATCACACGCACGCTGCGGTCGACGATCGCATCGGGCGTGAGCAACACGGTGCCGGCGGGATCGGTGAGCTGGAAGCAGTAGTCGCCGTCGGCGAGTCCCGCCGCGAAGCACGACGTCCCCGGCCCTCCGGACAAGTAGACCGCGTCCTTGCGCGCATACGCATTGCCCTCGACATGTCCGCCCACACGGTTCAACACGAAGACGGAGCCGGGGGTCTGCGCCAGGGCGGGCGCGGCGAGGACGAAGGCGCACGAGAGACGGAGGACGAGCGGGAAGGACACGGACGGATCCTTGGCGAGGGACGGGAACGGCAGGCTCCGAAGCGGAGCGGACCCGATGCCGCTGCGGAGCGGCCTGGGGAGCAGCAGGGAGATCTGGATCCAGTCTACACCGCCCCCGCGCGGACGGGACGTGGCGGTTATGGGCGCGAATTCCGGCTCGAATGGCGCCGATCCAGCCCGGCGATCCAGCTGGGCTGGAGATCGGCTGCGCGCGCGCGGGTCACTGACCCTCGCGCTTCAAGCGCGTCCGCAACCACTGCGCCATGGGCTTGAGCTCCATGGCGGTCCTGTACTCGCGGCGAGCAGCGGGGATGTCGCCCTGGCGCGCGAGGAGGTCGCCGAGCAGCACACGTGCCTCGAAGTAGCGCGGATGGATCGAGAGCGCCTGCTCGACCGCGGTCCGCGCTTCGGCCTCGCGGCGCAACGACGCGAGGCACGCGGCGAGCAGGAAGTGCGTGCGCGGATACTCCGGGAACGTCTCGGCCGAGCGCTTCAGCCACGCGAGCGCGGCCTCGGGATCTTGCGCGGAGGCAAGACGCAGTCCTTGCGCTTCGATCAACTCGAGCTGGTCCGGAAACACCTCCAGAGAGCGCGCCGCGAACGAGGCCGCGGGCCCCGGTTGCTGCGTGGCGCGCATGTGATCGATGCCCTGGTTCAAGCGTTCGATCAGCGTCCAGTCGATGTCCGTCCCGGCGACGAACCCGCGCGCGGTCGAAGCGCCCTCCAGGCTCCGCGTCGGGAAATCGGGCACGGTGCGGATCAACCAGCGCACGTCCGTCCACGTGTCGCGCAAGCTGGGCTCCGCCGCGAGGAGATCCGCTGGCATGCCCGCCAGGACGTCGCGCGGCACCAGCGGGAACACGAGTTGTCGTCCGAGCGGGAGGTAGGCCGAGAGCCGGTTGGTCTCGTCGCTGATCACCGCGCCGGTGCCGAATCCGCGCCGTAGCTGGGCGTCGACCATCAGGATGCGCGCCAGCAAGTGGCGCGCGGTGGGCACGCCGATGTCGCACAGATCGCCGCGCACGCTCTCCTCGAGGCGGAAGCGCTTGGACACGTTGGCGAGGTCGATCGGGTTCGAGCTCCCGACGAGCAGGAGCTCGGCGCCATGGCCCGTCATCAGCAAGACGTGCGGGAAAGCCTGCACGAACGTGCGCACGATCAACTCCCCCGCGCGCGGCGGCATCTGATAGATCGGCAGCCACTGCGTCATGCAGCCACGCGGCGTGAGGTGCTCGCGGACTTCACGGTAGTACTCGGCCGAGTAGAGTCGGCTGATCCCGTGCGAGAGCGGCGGCGGCGGCTCGCTCGTGATGAGGTCGTAGCGGTCCGCGGACAGCGCCAGGAAGCTGCGACCGTCGTCGTGGATGCGCCGCACGCGCGGGTCGTCGTAGATGGCGTCGTTGTGGAACGCGAACTCCGGCGCGGTCTCGAGCACGTTGCGCGACAGGTCGACGATGTCGATACGCTCGAGCGACGAGTGCTTGCCCAGCGCGGCCGCGGAGTTCCCCACGCCGAAGCAGATCAACAGCGCGCTGCGCGGCGCGGCCTGCGCGAGCAGCGGGAAATGCGCCATGATCTTCATGTAGCGCTTGCCGCGGATGCCGGTGTCCGACATGCGCACGGCGTCCAGGTAGAGCGCCTCGCTCGCGGGAGTCGTCGCGATGAAGCTCGTCAAACCGGCGCTGCCGCGCAGAGCGCGGATCTGGGCGCCTGCCAGCGGGTTCTGCGGGGAAAAGTAGTCGTGATCGAAGTGAGCGGGGGTCAGCCACGCCGCGGCCGCGAGCCCCGCGCTGACGAAGCCCACGCGCCAGGCACGCAATCGCTCGGACGCCTTCATCGACGCCACGAAAAGCGCCAGCACGAAGAACGCCGCCGCGCACAGCTTGAACGCGTAGAAGAAGTTCACGAGCGGCGCGACCCACGAGTACACGACCATGCCGAGCAGGAACGCCAGCATGTTGAGCCCGTAGAGGACGCCCAGGTGCCGCCCCTGTGCTTGCGCGACGTTGCACAGGTAGGGCAGGAGGAGCGCGGTGCAGAAGTACGGCGCGAACACGAGCCACCCGGTCGCCGCGAACACGAGGCCCAGGTTCTGCGCGATGCCGTCCGGATCGAACGCGAAGCGCCCGGCCGCGCCCGATGCGAGCTCGACGACCTTCTCCTGCAGCGGCAGGAGCAGCACGTTCGCCAGCAAGAGATGCAGCGCCAGGCCCACGAACAGCGCGATCTTCATGTGCCCGAGACGCCACCCGGGTCGGCGGTGCACGAGCGTGCTCGCCAGGAAGATGGCCGCGATCGCCCAGAACGAGACGAACGCCATGGCCGCGCTGTTGCTGATCTGGATGAAGTGGACGCGCCGGAACGCGTCCGCCTCGAGCGCTCCGCTGAGGAAGCCCGACACGATCGATCCCGCGACCAAGACGCCCAACGAGAGCGTCGGCGCGATCGCGCTCGCGGCAGACTTCGGTTCGGCGACGGGCGCTGCGGCGCGCGGCCGCGGCTCACGACGCGCGCGCTCGAGCAGCGCGCTTCCGCGCACGACGAAGTACGCGCCCAGCACGAGGTTCGCCACGAGCAGGACCCACAGCGTCGTGTGCGTGCCCAGGAACCGCAGGAGCAACATCTCGGAAGCGAGGACTCCCGTGCAGGCGCCGAGCGTGTTCCAGGCGTAGAGCCGCGCCGGAAATCCCGCTTGATCCGCGAAGGCGCGGCACAAGAGCGGATACGTCGCGCCCATGAAGAAGCAGGGCACGAACACGCTCGCGACGGCGAGCGGCACGCGCGCGAGATGCAGTGCCAGGGTCGGCTCGTAGATGCCGTCCGAGAGCGCGTAGGGAAAGCTCCCGACCACGTCCGCCGGAACGAGCCGCTCGAGGAACAAGAACGCGACGCACGCCGGGATCAAGAGCTCGAGCCAGCCGTAGAGGACGAGTTCGTCCGCTCCGCGCAACCGCTTCTGCAGCGCGTCCGCGAGGCGTCGGCTGGCGAGCGCGCCCGCGCCGAGCCCGACGATGAAGCACGAGATCACCAGGACGAACGTGAACGTGCTCGACCCGAAGCGATCGACGAAGTGGCGCAGCCAAACCACCTGGTAACCGAGGCTGATCGCCCCCGAGGCGGCGTAGGCGAGGAGGAGGGTGCGCATGAGCCGTTCACGATGCCGGAAGGCGCCGAGGTCCGCGAGCCTCGAGCGCGTGTTCCGCGAACCGCGGCGCATCCCGAGCGCACCGTTCCGAGCCGGCGGCGCGGCTCCCTCCCCCGGAACTCAGCGCGTCACGCGCTGATACAGCGCGTGCCTCCCGACCGCGTCCTTCGCGCGCAGCACGTACGGCCCGCCGTGCTTTTCGAAGAAGCGCGACTTCTCGAACTCGGCCACCACGCCGACGATCCACACGGGCCACGTCTCGATCGGACGACCTTCCATGTAGTCCTCCCGAGCTGTGATCCCGCGGTCCTGCAACTTGTAGATGCAGGCCTTGTCGGCGAACACTCCGACGAGCTCGCTCGGCTGGCGCTCGCGCACGAGCAGGTCGTACAGCGGCTCGTCCACGTGGCGGTGGTCGAGCTGATTGGTCTGGTCGTAGAGCTTCTGGACGAACACCGGCCCGAGGTGCGCGCCGAACAAAGTCTGCCACGTCGTCGCCGCGATCAGCGCGAGCACTCCCGATCCGACGAGGGCTCCCGCGGCGTGGCCGAAGCGCTCGGTGAGCCACACGATGCCGCATGCGGACAGCACGAGCAGGAGGACGAGGCTCGGCAGGTACGCGCGCACGAGGAACGCGTCGCCGAACGCGAGGAAGAGCAGGAGCGGCGCGGCGATCGCGTTCGCGGCGAGCCAGCGGAAAGCGCTGCGATTCGTGCGTCGCAGCCACGCGGCGCCGAGCAGCGCGAGCAGGATCGTGGGCCACGTCAGCATGAGGTCGAGGCGCTGCTCGACGAAGATGTTCGCGAGCGTGCGCCCCTTGATCTCGAGCCAGGGCATGTCCTTCGGCGCGCGGCCTTGCGCGGTCAGCCAGTATTCGCGCGCGAAATCGCTGAAGAAGAGCGCGACCGTGAACGCGCCGACGACGGACGCTCCGGCCACGTAGGTCCACGTGCGGCGCGACGTGAGGACGGCGCGCGCGCTCCAGCGCTCGCCTCGGATCCAAGGCGCGGCGAGCGCGACGAGCGCCGTCCCGGCGACGTAGGGCACGACGCCCTCGTGCCAGCCGTACGCGAGCACCGACGTCGCGATCATCCCGAGCGCCGCGAGGCGCAGCGCGCGAGCGCTCGGTTCGGGGCGCGCGATCAACGCGCGGTGCGCGCAGACGAGGAACGCGAGGTACCAGCAGGTGAAGCCCGCCTGGCCCCAGCCGGTGCGCGACAGGAACGCGTGCAGCGGCGACACGGCGACGGACGCCGCCGCGAGCACGGCGAGCCAGCGCCGGTCGGGCAGCAAGCGCCGCGCGAACCACGCGACGATGAGGACGGTGAGCGTCCCGAGGAGCGCGCTCGAGTACCGGAGCGACGCGACCGCTTCCGCGCCCATGCGGTACAGCCAGCGCGCCGTCAGCTGGTGCAAGTAGCTGTGCTGGTACGTCTCCTTGGGCTGGTCGTAGAGCCGGGCGAGCTCGCGCGCCCAGGCGATGTCGTCGCGCACCCACTGGACCGGATCGCCGCCGCGCACGAGCTCGTGCACGCGCGCCGAGTGCAAGTACGACCCGTCGTCGGGCCCGATGCGGAACGAGCGGATGTCGTGCATCCGCAGCCAGCCCGCGAGGAGCGCGACGACGGCGAGCGCGATCCACCAGGCCACCTTCCCGCGCGGAGTCGGCGCGCCGGCCGCGGGATCCACGCGCAGTGCGGGCCCGTCGCTCACGCGCGCTTCATCCGACGAGCGCCACGCAATCGATCTCGACCAGCGCTCCGCGCGGCAGCTCGGCCACCGCGACCGTCGAGCGCGCGGGCGGCGCGTCGCTCGTGAAGTAGCGGCCGTACACGGCGTTCACGGCCGCGAAATCGCTCATCTTCACCAAGAAAACCGTGCATTTCACGACCTTCGAGAAGTCGCTGCCGGCCGCGGCGAGCACGCCCTTCAAGTTCTCGAGGACGCGCTCGGCCTGCTCGGTCACGTCCTGGCCGACGAGCTCAGCCCTCTCGGGGTGCAGCGCGATCTGGCCCGAGCAGTGCACGAAACCACCGGCGACGATCGCCTGGCTGTAGGGACCGATCGCGGCAGGCGCGTGCGGCGTCGAGATCTTCTGGCGCGTCATGGGTGCTGCTTCCGAAACTTCTGGAGCGCCTCGGCGACCGCCGGAGGCACGAACGGGCTCGCGTCGCCGCCCGCGATGGCGATCTGGCGCACGAGCGTGCTCGAAATGTGGGCGAAGCGCGGCGCGGGCGCCAGGAGGATCGTCTCGAGCCCGGGGGAGAGCTCGGCGTTCATCCGCCCCATCGCGACCTCGAAGTCGAAGTCCGCGCCGCCGCGCACGCCGCGCACCAGCACGCGGATGTCCAATCGGCGCGCCGCGTCCACGACGAGCCCGTCGATGCGCACGATCTCGACGCCGTCGAGGTGCGCGGTCGCGCGCTCGATCAACGCGGTGCGTTCCTCGACCGTGAACAGCGTCTTCTTGTCGGAGTGGATCGCGACCCCGACGACCACGCGGCTGCTCAAGCGGAGCGAGCGCTCGACGAGGTCGAGGTGCCCGAGCGTGACGGGGTCGAAGCTGCCGGGGAACAGGATGGCGTCGGACATGCGCGGGGCGCGCAGAGGATGCGCTCGCGAGGCCGCGCGGGAAAGTCCCGAGGTTTCCTGCGACCGGCGGCCGCGCCGCGCGTCACCGGGAAGTGGAGACCCGTCCGCCCGCCCCGTGTTCGACTCCGTCCCCGACCGAGCGGTTGTTCCGCCGCCCGTTGCTGGCCGCCGTCCTGGCCTTGGCCATCGGCAGTTGGATCGGGTCCGAGGTGCCGGAGGTCCAGCCCGCGGCCTGGCGCTGGGCCGTGCTGGCCGGACTCGGAGCCGCGGTCGCCGCGGCGTTCGGCGATGTCCGCGCCCGCGCGATCGTCGCTTGCGTGCTCCTCCTCGCGCTGGGCGGGCAGCGCGCGCGCGACGAAGCCCTCGCGCCGGCCGAGAACCGCGGACGGTTCGAGCCGCGGCGCGCTCTCGACGGGTCCGTGCGCGGCACGCTCGCGCCCGGACGGCTCGACATCGAGATCGACGAGGGCCTCGTGGACGCGGGCGAGGAGATCGTGATCCAAGGCGGCGCGCTGGCGGCCGAGCACGCGCGCGGACCCGTCGCGCCGCCGCGTCCGCGCTGGGATGCGCCGCGTGTCGCTCTGCTCCCGGACGAGATCGTGCGCCTGCGACCACCGCCGACCGACGTCGGGAGCGTGCTCGCGCGCCCGATCGAGCGCTGGCGCGCGGCCTTGCGCGCACGCCTCGAACGCATCGAGGACCGCGAAGCGAGCGGGATCGCCGCGGCGCTCGTCCTGGGCGACCTGGGCGGCCTGGATCCGACGCTGCCGGACCTCTTCGTGCGCACGGGCACGTTCCACGCGCTGGCCGTCAGCGGCGTGCAGGTCGTCCTCGTCGCCAGCGTGCTCCTCGTGCCGTTCGTGGCCTGCGTGGGCTTCTTGGCGCGCGGCTTGGGAGCACGGCGAGCACGCTGGGCGCGCGAAGCGGCACGCGCGCTCGCGCTGGCCGTGTACGTGCCGATCGCCGGGTCGGGGCCGCCCGTCGCGCGCGCGGCGCTCGCGTTCGCGCTGGCGCGCGCGGCGCCGCTCGTGCGTGCGCGCGCCCTGGCGCGGGTCGATTCGTCGCGCGGTTCGCGGCTCGTGCGCCTCGCGCGGCGCGCGGACGGGCTGGCGCTGTGGTCCTTGGCATTGCTCGTCGAGTGCGCGCTGAACCCGCGCGCGGGGGCCGAGCTCTCGGTGCAGCTCTCGTACGCGGCGACGCTCGGGCTCGTGATCGGGACCGCGCCGCTCCGGCGCCTGCTGCAGCTCCCTCTTCCGAGCGCGGTGGACGCGCTCGGCCGACCGCGTTCGCCCTTCGTGCGCGCGTGCCGCGTGCGGTTGCAGGTCGGAGTCACGAGCGCGATCGCGGCCTCGATCGCCGCGGTCGGCGCGACGTTGCCCTTCGTGTGGTGGAGGCTCGGCGAATGGGCGCCGCTCGGCGTCTTCGCGACGCTCGCGATCGCACTGCCCGCGGCGCTGCTCCTCTTCGCCGGATGGATCGCGGCGATCACGCCAGAGCTCGTCCCCGACTTCGTCCTCGTGCTGCCCGCGCAGGCGATCCTCGGCGCTTTGCGTGCCTTCGACGCCTTGCCGGGCACGCCCGACGCGATGCCGCCGCGGCCCTTCGGACTCGTCTTCGCGGCCGTGGCGCTGGCGTTCACGGCGCTGGTCACACGTTCGAGCGCAGGACGCCCCGCTTGCGCGCGCGCGGCCGCGCTCGTGTTCGCGCTCTTGCTCGTGCCCTGGACGACGGCGCCGCGCACGCTCGAAGTCCACGCGCTCGACGTGGGTCATGGCACGTGTTGCATCGTGCGCGCGCCCGGGCTCGGCACGTGGATCTTCGACGCCGGTTCGCGCGACCGCGCCGAGGTCGCGCGCGCCGCCCTCGGCCCGGCGCTGCGCGCGTTCGACGCGGGGCGCATCGGCGTCGTGCTGAGCCATCCCGACCGCGACCACGACGGCGCGCTCCCTTGGCTCGTCTCGCGCTTCGACGTCGCGGCCTACGCCGGTGCGCTTCCCGCACACGTGAGTGAGCGGCTGCCGCACACGGTCCCGCGGCTGGACACGCCCGCGGGTCGAATTTCGCTGCCCGCTCTGCAAGGGTCGTGTCCGGGAGTCGAGGCCTGGCTCGAGCGCGGCCTGGACGTCGCGGGTAACGAGGGCTCGCGGACGTTGCGGGTCGTGTGGTTTGGCGCGGTCTTACTGCTGGCCGGCGACGCGGAGGCCGAGGGCCTGCGCGCCTGGCTCGACTCGCTGCCGCCGAGCGCGCCGGTGCGCCTGTTCCTGGCGCCGCACCACGGTTCCGAGATCGAGCGCGTGGGCCTGCTCCTCGACGCCTTGCGGCCGCGCGAGATGTGGGTCAGCGGGCCGGCTCGCCCGCCGGTCGCAGGCGAGATCGAACGGCGCGGAATCCCCTGGCGCTCGACCGGCGCCGAGGGACCGCTGCGGCTCGAGCTCTGTCCGCCGCACGACGGTGCATGTTGGAATGGGACGTGCCTGGAGGATCCCCCATGAGCCTCGCTGCCTGCCTGCTCGCCATCGGCCTCGTCTCGGGCGAGAACCCTCCCGGTCCGGATCGCCGCCTCGTCCTCCACCTCGCCGACGGCCGCGTCCTGCGTGCGCAAGTGCGCGTGGAAGAGGGCGGCTACGCGGTCCACCGCGGCGGGGAGTGGATCCGGATCCCGGTCGGCGACGTGTTGCGCGCGACGCCGCAGCGCGCGGTCGAGCAGCGCCTCGCCGAGCTCCAGAAGTCGAGCGCGCCCGGCGATCCGGCGCGCGTCGAGGTCGCGCACGCCGCCTTCGCCGAGGGCTTCCTGGACGAGAGCCTGGCCGAGATCGACGCGGTGCTGACCCGCGATCCGGACCAAGCCGCGGCGCGCGCGTTCGTCGCGCGGGCGCCGATCGCGCTGTCGCTGAAGGCCGCGGCGGACCGCTCGAACGAGACGCGACTCGTACTGTTCGGCGCGCGCGCGAAGCCGGCGCACCGCGAGCTGGCGGCCGTGCGGCTCGCGGCCGCACCGCGTGAGGCCGCGCTGAAGGAGCTCGCGCGCGGGCTCGCGTCACCGACTTCGAGCGTGCGCGCGTTCGCGGCTTTCGCGTTGCGACGCATCGATCCGCACGCGCAAGCGGACGCGCTCGTGCGTCGCGCGGTCGTCGACCCGTCCGAGCTGGTACGCGTCGAAGCCGCGCGCGCGCTGCGCGACACGCGCGACGAGACGCTCGCGTTGCGCGTCGCGGCAGCGCTCGCGCTCGAGGACGCGCGCTTGCGCACGAGCGCGGCGGCAGCGCTGGGCGAGATCGGCCACGCGGCGGCACTGCCCGCGCTCGCGGCGCGGCTCGCGGCACTGCAATCGGGCGGCCATCCGGGCGGCACGCGCGCGCACATCTCGATCACGAATCAGGTCGCGTACGTGAAGGACTTCCATCCCGAGATCGCGCAGGGGGCGTCGATCGCCGACCCGATCGTCGATGTGGTCGCGGACGGGTCCGTGCTCGACGTGCGCGTGGGCGGGACTTCGATCGTCAGCGTCGCGGACCAGCGCCGCGCGCTGTGCCGCGCGATGCGACGGATCAGCGGCGTCGAGATGCCACTCGACGCAAAACGTTGGCTCGCGTGGTGGGACGCACGCGAGGTCGGGAACGCGTACGGAGTCAGGTGAATTCGTGCAGGGTTCGCCCGACGGCGACGCGCTACCGCGCGTCGCCGTCGGGCGAACCCTGCACGAATTCACCTGACTCCGTACGCCTGGAGATGACCCTGGAAACCCTGCAGCGCCGTGCGCTGCTGGTAGAACGCGAGCCCGCGCTCGGCGCCCAGTTCCTCGCCGCCGCCGGCTCGGCCCGGGCCGCCGTGCACCATCTGCGGTAGCACCATGCCGGGGGGGAGCGCCTGGTCGGCGAGCTTGTCGCAGGCGAGCCACACGCGTCCGTGCCACGGCGCGGCTTCGAGCGCGAAGGCCTGGTTCCAGGCTCCGTCGTTCGAGTAGGCGCTGCACACGAGCCCGCCGCCGCCCAGGTTGACGATGGCGGCTGCTTCGAGCGCATCGCCCGAGTACGGGAGCAGCACGGCGACCGGACCGAACACTTCCTCGGCGTGGAAGGACGGATGGCGGCCGTCGTCCGCGACGATCAACGTCGGCGCGACGAAGTAGCCCTTCTCGCGGATCGGCTTCGAACCGCCGCAGGCGATCGTGCCGGACTTCGCCAGGCGCTCGATGCCGGCGCGCACCTCGTCGAGCTGCGACTTCGAGGCCAGCGGCCCCATGCGCGTCGCCTTGTCGGCCGGATCGCCGACGACGATGCGCGCGAGCGCGGCCACGAGCTCGTCGCGCACGAGCGCGATCTTGTCGCTCGGCACGAGGATGCGCCGCACCGCCGTGCACTTCTGTCCGGTTTTTTGCGTCATGTCGAGCACGACGTTGTTCAGGAACAGACCGAACGTCTCCGAACTCGGGTCGACGTCGGGCGCGAGCACGGCCGCGTTCAGCGAGTCGGCCTCGACGTTGATGCGCACGTTGTGGCGCACGACGTTCGGATGTCCGCGCAACTTCGCGCCCGTCGTGGAACTGCCGGTGAACGCCAGCACGTCCTGCGGCCCCATGTGATCGAGCGCGTCGCCCAGCGAACCGACGACGACCTGGTACGCGCCCTCCGGGAGGCCGGCTTTCAGGGCGACGATCTGCGCGATGCGCCACGCGAGCAGCGCCGTGGGCGTGCCCGGCTTCTCGACGACGGGGACGCCGGCGAGCAGCGCGCAGGCGGCCTTTTCCATCATCCCCCAGGCCGGGAAGTTGAACGCGTTCACGTGCACGGCGACGCCCTGGCGCGGGACGAGCACGTGCTGTCCCGAGAAGCGCGGCGTGCGTCCGAGCTGCACGCCGGCACCGTCGAGCAGGTAGGTCTGCGCGCCGAGTTTCTCGGCCAGACCGGCGTAGTACGTCAGCGTCCCGATCGCGCCGTCGATGTCGAACTTCGCGTCGCCGCGCGTCGTGCCGCCGCTCTGGATCGAGACCTCGATGAGCTCGTCGCGCTTCTCGTGGATC